>Ga0208297_1000463_pt1 | contig 80678 bp, 72 predicted proteins | sample LMS_cellobiose_e_FD_187367 | JGI IMG/M metagenome (GOLD analysis project Ga0208297, IMG submission 187367) | Rumen-fistulated moose microbial communities from Alaska, USA - LMS_cellobiose_enrichment (SPAdes) (version 2) | ecosystem: Host-associated > Mammals > Digestive system > Stomach > Rumen...
TATAAGAAACAGATGGAAGTGGACCGGCTTGATCCTGTCACGCAACAGCCGGTCCTGAATCCGGACGGCAGCACGGCAAAGGATTTAAAGGAGATCATGGTCCCAGCCTTCAAGGTCGTGAACGTCTTTGATATCAGCCAGACGGACGGAAAGCCCCTACCCACCATCGGCGTAGATGAGCTCTCCGGTAATGTCACAAATTACGAGATGTTCTTCGAAGCCCTGAAACGGGCCTGCCCGGTTCCTGTCGGCTTTGAGGATATCCCTTCTGGGGCCAAGGGCTACTACCACACGGTTGATCATCGGATCGCCCTGCAGGAAGGTATGAGCCAGGTCCAGACGGTCAAGACAATGATTCACGAGATGGCCCACCAGAAGCTGCATGCCATTGATCCGAAGGACCTGCCTCCGGAAGAGCCGAGGCTCACCCGGAACGCCAAGGAAGTCGAGGCGGAGGCTGTCGCTTACACCGTCGCCCAGCATTACGGCATCGAGACAAGCGATTACAGCTTTGCCTATATCGCCGGATGGTCTCACGGAAAGGAAACACCGGAGCTGAAGGCTTCCCTTGACAGGATCCGCAAGGCTGCCGATGAGATGATCACGAGCATTGATGACCACATCATGTATCTTCAGCAGGAAAAAGGAATTGACGTGAAACCGGAGATTTCGCCGAATCCTGCTCCCGGTCTTCAGGAGAACGGCAGGTACCGTTATTATTCCACCCAGCGTCCGGTCGATATCGGCACTTTCCCGAAACCTGCCGGTAATGCTCCTGTGGAGATCCACAACTATGATAATCGGCAGCTTGTTGAGGGTGGCACGATGCAGGCCTGGGGTTGGCTGGAATACGCTAAGCCTCTGACTGAAAAGGAAGCCGGTGATTACGAATTGAAACCAGCCCCGTCTGCGGAGAAAGCTAAGATCGCCCCGGAACAGTCAGAGTCCTCTTCCGAGAAGAAGCATTCCGTCCTGCAGGATCTGCAGACGAAGGCTGAAAAGGCCAAACAGAAATCCACACAAAAAAGCACACAGAAATCGCACAAAAAGAAGGAGGAATCACGATGATCTTTACCGTAGAAGAAACTGCTCTGGTCAACTCATTTGATCATTCCAACCGGAATGCTGCCCTTTTGAAAATGGCAGCGCATCTGAAGTTGATCGAGGATGCTGAACTGAAGGAGCTCACCCGTCGCACCGTCAGGAAGCTGAACAAACTGACAGACGTAGAATTCGCCAGCATCGATTTTACTGTCTACGACAATGATGCTGAGAACGAGGAGGCAGATCATGAGTAAATGGGATGAGGCTCACACCGAGCCGATGCATGATCACCCGGCTGAGAAGGATCAGCTGGTGGCTGCCATGGAGGCTGCCGGATATGTGCTGGATACTGCGGAAAGCACTGAAGACAACCTCCGTTTCTTCGGAGCATATGGCAATGTTCTGACAATGGGCGGCTGGCATGAGTGCGAGGAGTGGCTGAACGGAGTCGTATTTGATGACCCGCAGGTATCTGATCGCGTAGAGATCATCCTGCATCCGGAACGTTTTCCGGAACGCGATCCGCAGAGAGCCGCGCTTCGTGCTGTGGAGGATGCGGTGGAGCAGAACGACAACAACTTTGACGGCATCATCAACAACATGCCGCAGCCGGATCCGGCAGAAGCACTCAGAGCCCAAGCCAGACAGTCCGAGCAGGCTGCTGTCAGAGATTCCGTCCTGGAGGATCTGAAAGCTCAGCGCGAACGGGCAGAACAACTCGAAAAGGCAAAACGCCGTCCTCACATTCTTCGCCATCCGGAAGAAAGGGAACGTGTATGAGGACCAAAACGAGAAGTCTGGAAGTCCTTTTCTCCCCGGAAGAATACAAGCTGCTCTGCCAGCGTTCGGAAGAAGCAGGCGTCCGCTTTCTAGGACCGTTCATCCGCAAAATGTCTCTGGACGGCTATATCGTCAAGCTGGATACTTCCGATATTCACGAGATGACTTTGCTTCTCAGACGCTGCAGCAACAACCTAAACCAGATTGCGAAAAAGGCAAATGCCACAGGAAGCATTTACGGCGCGGATATTGCTGAGCTTCAGGCGAAGCAGGATGAAATTTGGGAAATGGCAAAAGAGATCCTGGCGAGACTTTCATCCATTCAGTAAACGACACCGGGGACCGTATCGGATTTCTGTCCGGTACGGTCCCCGGCATTTTTCATTTTCAGGAGGAACACAAATGGCAGCAACACGACTGATTGCTCTTCACCAGAGGAAGGGACAATCGATGGCCCACAGCCTCAGTGAGCGAACGGATTATGCAAAGAATCCAGAGAAAACGGAGAAAGGCGAGCTTATTACCGCCTATGGCTGTGATCCGATGACTGCAGATGAAGAGTTCATGCTTCAGAAGAGGCAGTATTACCACATCACAGGCAAAGAGCCCCGGCACGATATCATCGCGTATCAGATCCGGCAATCCTTCAAACCCGGAGAGATCACGGCGGAGGAAGCTAACCGTATCGGCTACGAGCTGGGTCTGCGCTTCACGAAGGGGAACTACTCCTTCATTGTGGCGACGCACACCGACCGGGCTCACATTCACAACCATATCATTTTCAATTCCACAAGCATGGACGGAACCAGAAAATTCAAAAACTTCTGGCTGTCAGGCCGGGCGCTTCAGAGAGTCAGCGATATGATCTGTCTGGAAAATGGCCTCTCCGTGATTAAGCCCCTTCCGTATTCGGACAGGCCCAGACGGACCACTTACCCGCAGCGTGAGAGTTTCCGCGACATGATCTGCCGTGATATCGATACGATTCTCGGAAAGAAGCCGAAGGACTTTCTCGATTTTCTGCAAATGCTGGAATCAGTAGGATATGAAATCAAGCAGGGAAAGAACATCGCACTTCGGGGAAAAGACCAGAAGCGTTTTATCCGCCTCTCTTCTCTCGGGGACGGATATTCGGAGGAAGATCTTCGTGCGGTCATCATCGGCACCCGTAACCATAGGCCGAAAAGCAAATATGCGCGTAGTGAGCAATCTGTCAATCTGCTTCTTAATGTACAGGAAAAGCTTCAGGAAAAAGGAGCCGGGTATGCCCATTGGACGAAGGTTTATAATCTGAAGCAGATCTCAAAAAGTATGCTTTTGTTCCACGAACGCGGCGCGGAAACGCTGAAAGAGATCAATGCTCTTGTCGATAAAACAGTAAAAAGGCGGGATGAGTTGCAGGCCCAGATTGCAGAATCCGAGAAACGTCTGGCAGAGATCGCCACGCTGAAAAAGCATATCATCAATTATTCCAAAACCAGAACCACATATGAGGCCTATCGCAAAGCTGGTTACAGTAAGAAATTCTTCGAGGAGCATCGTGAGGAAATTACGCTGCACAAAGCCGCCAAGAAAGCCTTCGATGAGCTGGGCATCGCCCGTATCCCAAAGGTAAAAGAGCTTAGTGCCGAATACGCCGAGATCTTAACTTCGAAGAAACAGGCCTACACCGAATTTCGAAAAGTTCGAGATGAGGCACAGGAAATGCTCATTTCAAGACAGAACCTCATTTCCTTTAGTGAAGCCGAACCGCAGGAACAGGAGAAAACCAAAAAGACCGAAAGGGCCAGATGACTTCACCGGGCAATCGCATCTTTTTCAAGGTGCGGTTGTCCGGCTTTTTGCATTTCAGCGTTCGGCACGAACGCGCAGCCATCACGAAGTGATGATCTTGACGGGGCTTGGGGCGGCACCAACGCGCAGTTCCGGAAGGACGATTTCAGTGAAAACTGAAATCGATCCGGATCGGAACACTGCTCGCCAAGTAGTGAAGAGGGTAAAAACGGTCTCTCTTGATGCTTAAAACCGTCAACATTGCAGAAACAACTGGAATCAATCTTGAATAACCGCGGGTTTTGAGGTATAATGCAGAATGTTGGGTTATATCCTGATGGATACGGGGATTCAGCCACTTACTCAAGTATTACAGCAACGCCGACTTTGTTTGATAGAGAACAGGGGGTTGTCAATGGCAGTCAGTTATAACAAGCTCTGGAACCTTGTAAGGCAGAACAAGATGAAGAAAGGGGATCTTGCAAGAGCCGCTGAGATCAGTGATTACATGATGTCCAAGTTGAACAAGGACGAGCCTGTACAGATGGAAGTAATGCTCCGTCTCTGCAAGGTATTCCATTGCGATATCGGAGACTTAATGGAAGTTATTGAAGAGTAAAACGTAACACAGAAGTGATTATGTAGAAAGGAGGTGGGATCATGTGGTGTAAGCAGTGTAATCTAGAAACGAATGAGTCAGTCTGCCCTGTATGTGGCAAGAAAACAGTTGACGATATACCCATTGAGATTTACTGGTGCGAGAACTGTAAGATCCCCCTTATTCATATTTCTACAGCAGCTGAAAAAGGCGTTTGCCCCATTTGCGGTTGCAAGACTCATTATCTGGCATCTGATTTAAGACCCGTCTTTCCTGAAGAACGATTGCTTTTAGCATGTTTGCTAAACGAGAAGCCGGACGATTACATGAATCGCTCTGTTTGGGCTGCAAATAGTAGATATTACATTGATGGGAAAGCCCTTTCTGTCTCGGCGAAAGTTTTTGCTAATGCAGACACAGATAAGATAGCAGAAGATATCTCGTCTTATTCAAATAAGAACGATTACACCTCCTTCGACGAGAGCATTACCCGTTTTGTTAGGGCAAACCAGCACAGGCTAGCTTATCTCAAAGACGAAGCGTTCGCTTTCGTGCGACAGGCCGCAGCAAAGTACAAAGAAGAAAACATTGTAATATCGTTCTCCGGTGGCAAGGACTCAACCGTTACAGCGGATGTTGTCATAAAGGCTTTAAGCAATCCGAGCCTTGTTCATATCTTTGGCAACACCACACTAGAGTTCCCTTCCACCATAGAATACGCCAATCGATACCGCGATTCTCATCCGCTAGCCATCTTCCAGATTGCCAAGAATGACGAGCAAGTGTTCTATAATGTATGTGAGGATATCGGTCCCCCGGCACGGATGATGCGCTGGTGCTGCTCCATGTTTAAGACTGGCCCGATCACTAGGATCATAAACAGTATGTATCGGAGTCAGCAGATTCTGACGTTTTACGGAATTAGGAAGTCTGAATCTGTCAGCCGAAGCAAATACAATCGGATTGAAGACGACGCAGAGTCCGTAAAAATCCAACAGCAGACCGTAGCCTCCCCGATCTTTTTCTGGAAAGACATCGATATCTGGCTTTACATGCTTGCTGAGGAAATTGACTTTAACAAGGCATACCGGCTTGGATATGATCGTGTGGGCTGTTGGTGCTGCCCAAATAATAATGAACGAGCGCAGTTCCTTTCACGAATCTATATGCCAGAAGAATCAAAGAAGTGGCGTAGATTCCTTGTCAACTTCGCACAAAAAATCGGCAAGCCCGATCCAGAGGTTTATGTCGATACCGGAAAGTGGAAAGCTCGTCAGGGCGGAAACGGATTGGCATCGGCTGGAGATGTGAAAATTCGCTTCACGAATTGCACAACTGAGGATCATGCCAAGATCTATCGCTTAGTGAGGCCGTTCGACGATGAACTAGTCGGGATGTTTGTCCCGTTTGGGAAAATCGCTCCTGAACTTGGCAAGAAGTTGCTTCGTGAAACTATTATCCTTGATGTTCGATCTAATGTGCCGATACTGTCGATTCAGCCGTTTAATCAGGATGGCTACGATTACGCAGTAAAGGTCAAGACGATGAATGTAGCGGACCATGATGATTTGCAGAGAATGGTCGGTTATCAGATTAGGAAATTTAACGCTTGCCGAAAGTGCCTCAAATGCGAGTCTATCTGTCGGCAAGGCGCGATATCGATTATTGGCGACAGTTACTTTATCGACCCTGAGAAATGTGTTCACTGCAAGATGTGCATGACCGCAAAGTACCTTGACGGCGGTTGCATGATGGATAAGTATCTGCGCACCAAGTAAAACGTTTGGAGGACACAAAGATGCCAATGAAATTCAGAGCTCACGATACATTCTTTATTAGAAAAGGCTGGCTTAGCAAGGGCATGCGCTGTGTCGCCAATAAACCTGATGTGTTTATCTCCCATGATGAAAACCCGATGGACGTGCTCGGGATCGGCGCAAACATGGTAAAGGCGCTTCGATACTGGATTCAGGCCGTCGGGCTTACCGAAGAACCGACTAAGGGTAAACGGATGCAGCGTTTTACCGATCTTGGCGAGATAATCTATCAGCATGATACCTATATTGAAGAGCTTGGCACTCTCTGCCTTTTGCAGTATTGCCTCGCGTCCCAAGAGGACGAAGCCACTGCATGGTACTTCTTCTTTAATGAGTTTTCCATGTCTGAGTTTTCTAGGGAAGACTTCGTTTCCGCCCTGCAGAAGTATATAAAAATGAGAGACAGCGAGACTAACTATGCAATTCGCTCTTTGAACGAGGATTTTCAGTGCATTATCAACACCTATCTTCCTCGCTATAAGTCAAATCCGGCTAAGGTTTCCCCGGAAAACAATATTGATTGTCCTTTTGGCGAGCTCGGGCTGGTAGACATTCTTAACAAGAGAAAAAAGACCTATAAGAAAAGCACTCCAGCCAGCGATGTGTTAAATCCTTATGTTATGCTCGCGGTTATAGTAAAGAATGCCAATGGGCGAAAAGAGATCAGTTTGAATGAGCTTTTAACCGCACCGAAAAACATCGGGAAAGTATATAATCTCGACTCAATTACGATGCTGGATGTACTGTATCGGATTGAAAAGCTGGGCTTAATCAAAATCAACCGCACGGCTGGTTTGGATGTCATTACCATACAAGAAGATCTGGACTTCTATGACTGCGTGGAACGTTTCTATGCGTCTATTGATGTCCAGGGGCAGGAGAATGCACGATGAGAGACATGATTTCCGTCGCATCAGGTTTTCAGTACTCCGTTAATATCGGGTATGATCTTGGGAGCGATGATAAGCTGGAAAACTTTATACCGACAAGATCGGCGCTCAACCTTTTGGAGGATGTCCTTTTAAGTGTTAACCCTGCCTCCACGGATCGCGCAAGAGTTTTGATCGGTGCATATGGCAAAGGCAAGTCTCATATCGTACTGACGATTCTCGCTATATTAATGAAGAGAGACTTGACTCTGTTTGAAAAACTAATGCCGAAGATTGAAGATAATCCGAGGCTGTATCAGCTTGTTCAGAATTACTATGAGAGCGAAAACAAGATTCTTCCGGTGGTAATCAGCGGAAGCAATACTAGTCTGACCCAAGCGTTCCTGCTTTCTTTGCAGCGGACGCTGTCGGAGCATGACCTTTTGAGCGCCATGCCAGAAACTAACTACAAAGCCGCGATTGGTGTGATCAAACGTTGGCAAAAGGATTTCCCGGAAACTTTTGAAAAGTTTCTGAACGGGATCGATGATCCGGTAGAAGTATTTATAGACCGTCTGGAAAACTATGATGTTGCCGCCTATGGAGAGTTCGAACAGGTTTACCCGTCACTTACGGCTGGAAGTGTTTTTAATCCATTCCTTGGCTTTGATGTGGTTGAACTCTATGAGAGTGTGGCGAAAAGCCTCAAGTCCAAGGGCTATACAGGCCTCTATGTCGTCTACGACGAGTTTAGCAAATATCTTGAGGCTAATATCGTCGATGCCTCAGTCAGCGACACGAAAATGCTTCAGGATTTTGCGGAAAAGTGTTGCCGGAGCGGGTCGCTTCAACTGCACCTGATGCTGATCTCCCATAAGGAGATTTCAAATTATATCGATAAGCTCCCTAAGGAGAAAACCGATGGATGGCGTGGCGTATCAGAACGCTTTAAGCATATCCATATGAATAACAATTTCTCGCAGACCTATGAGATTATATCCTCCGTCATCCAGCATAAGGAGCCGATGTGGGAAGCCTTCTGCGATGCACATACCCGCGATTTCGAGGCGCTGTTTTCCCGATATCAAATGCATCAGATGTTTATGGATGCACAGGGCGAGATTGAAACGGCGATTAGAGGATGCTTCCCTCTCCATCCGGTCTCTACCTTTATCCTGCCCCGGCTTTCTGAACGAGTTGCACAAAACGAGCGTACGCTTTTCACTTTTCTGTCAGCGGAAGGAACAGCCACACTATCGGCGTTCTTGGACGAATATGAGAACGGTTTTACCCTCGTAACGCCCGATCTCATCTATGACTATTTTGAGCCGTTGCTTAAAAAAGAAGTATATGCGGGCGATATCCACGACACCTTCGTTCTCACAAGTACGATTCTAAATCAGATCCCCGAGGATACGCTTGGCAGCAAGATCATCAAGACAATCTCCTTGATCTATATTCTCGAACAGTTTGAGCGTTTGAATCCGACAAAAGAGCAAATCATTGGCATCTATTCGGGAACTTATGAATTAAGTGAGATAGAGCAGGCTATCTCTGACCTGATTGAAAAGGAGTTTGTAATTTATATTAAGCGGAGTAATGATTATCTCCGTCTTAAGCAGACATCTGGCGTTGATATCCAGCAGAAAATTCACGATCAAATGGAATCTCAGGCCGGGAAGATCGCCACAAAAGATATTCTCAATGGCTCGAACTTTGATAACTACATGTATCCGTCTCGCTATAATGACGACCATGAGATGACAAGATTCTTTGCGTTTCAGTTTATTTCTGGAGCAGAGGTCACCGCTGACGTTAATTGGAATCTCAAAAGCGAGTCGATTGATGCTGACGGAATTATCTATGGAGTCATTCCGGAGAATGAAACTCAACTCAAAAAGCTCTCAAAAATCATAAAAGATACCAGCGCAGGTTGCGAAAGGTATATCTTCGTGCTTCCCAAGCATTACAAGGACATTGGCGCGGTAGCTCAGGAATATGCTGCCCTTACGAAGTTAAGAGACCACGCCGCTGATGATCCGGTACTGTTTGATGAGTATGAAGTCGTATTTGAGGATTTACAGGAAATCATCAAAGGCTTCATTGGATCTTACACGCACCCGGAGATTTACCGTTCTGTATATATTCATAATGGAAACGAGATTCATGTGCATCGAAAGTCTGGACTGACCGAGGTCATGTCCAGAATCTGCGATGCCGTATATAGCATGACTCCGGTTATCAACAATGAGTCTGTCAATAAAAACGATATTACAAGCATCGCACAGAACAGCCGTAACAAGATTGTAAGTGCCCTGCTACGAAGCGAGCTTGAGCCGAATCTCGGCCTCTCCGGTACAGGGCAGGAAGTTTCGATTATGCGCAGTACGCTTCTGCGTACTGGAATCTGGAGCGAAGACGGAGGCATTCCTCAGATAAATCTCCATCCCGAGAATGTAGTCATGCGTAATATGCTGGAGACCATCGAGAACTTCATCCTTGAAGCGCGACAGAATGGGCAAATCAGCTTTGCTGTGCTCTATGAACGCCTGACTTCGCCGGAATACCATATTGGACTCCGCTATGGTCTGATCCCTATCTATATAGCTGCGGTCATGCACAACTATCGCCAGCAGACTGTGGTCAATGACCGTTTCGGGCCGATCCAGACAAGCGCAGACGCATTGATTCAGATCAATAGCGATCCGAGTGGATTTACATTGGAATATTTGGATTGGAATCCGGAAAAAGAAAACTACATTGCTCGGTTGGCTGATGCTTTTAGAGACTACATTGTGGAGGCTGAAAGATCCAGCAATTCTTATGACTATGTGGCAAATGCGATGAGGCGCTGGTACATGGCGCTTCCCAAGTATTCTAAAGAAAGTACGAAGCGCCCCACAGGGGAAAAACTCGTACGGCGGCAGCTTGAGATGATGAAACTCCTTCGTCTAAATACCAGTAGTTCTGATTTACTGTTCAAGAGGCTGCCGGAGGCAGTTGACTATCATGGAGACTATGCTGACGCTGCCACGGATATCATTGATGCAAAAGGCGTTTTCGACGGTCTGTTAGCCGAACTTAAGCAAGACCTGATAAATAAAACAAAAGTCGCTTTCCTCCCGGAAAACGACAAGAAAGCCGGCAAAAAAATTACACTCACGGATGCGGTGAAAGATTGGTGTGATCGGCTTGATCCGAAGAGCTTCGAGCAGCTTTTCTCAGATGGGACAGATCGTTTCCTACAGCATCTAAGAAGCATGACGAATGACGAGGATATGTTTATCACACGCCTCGCTAAGTTAGCAACTGGTCTTCGCCTTGAAGATTGGGATAATAAAACCATCAAACAGTATACTGATGCGCTTACTCGTTTCATGAAAACGGCTAAAGATTTCCATAGTAGCGTTGTCGCTGAAACGATCAACGATACATCTAGTTATCAAGTGACATTTGCCGATGAGGAAGGCACCAGTACAACGCGGCGCTTCGATAAGGTTGAGGTATCGGCGCGTGGAAAGCTCCTGTTCAATCAGATCACCGCTTCTCTTGAAGCGATGGGCCACTCAATCTCAGAACAGGAAAAAAGGCAGATTCTTATGGAAGTGCTAAAGAAGCTCTGCTAAAGGGGGATATCCAATGGCTTACTTTGATAATGCAGCAACTACATATCCAAAGCCCGATGCGGTATATTCCTTCATGGACAGCTTCTATCGTAATCACGGAGGAAGTGTGGGGCGAGGAGGTTATGCTCTGGCCAACACTGCAAAGAGTCTTGTGGATGAGACCAGAAAACTCATTCAAGAGTTAATGCACTGCCCCGCGAAACAGGTGATCTTTACCCCGACGGCAACAATTGCTCTCAACATGATTATCCAAGGGGTGATTATCGGCGGAGCTAGAAGCGTTTACATCAGCCCGTTTGAACACAATGCTGTGACCCGCATTTTACACCATTTCGAGCAACTGGGCCAGATTGCCGTGACCGAACTCGCAGTGTCAGAGTCGCTCGAATATGATATGGCACGGATACGCTATCAGTTCGACGATATTCGGCCTGATTTGGTAATCGTGAGCCATGCCAGCAATGTAATCGGGTTAATTGCGCCGGTAGAGGAAATCTTTGCATTGGCCAAAGAGTATAGTGCTGTAACACTTGTTGATATGGCGCAGACGGCAGGATTAGTCGATCTGAATACGGGACTAGAAACCATTGATTTTGCTGTATTTGCAGGTCATAAAACACTGTTAGGCCCAACCGGTATTTCTGGATTCATTATGAATCCAGAGGTTGAGCTTACTCCGACATTATATGGTGGGACCGGATATGATTCGGCAAATCAGAATATGCCTGTCAGTCTTCCTGAAAAATTCGAAATGGGAACTCTGAATATCGCTGGAATTGCAGGGTTGAATGCTGCACTTAAGTGGATCAAATCGCAGTCAATTGAAAAACTTTATAAAGAGGAAGAAGAACGACGGCAGCAACTTCTATGTATTTTGAACAACTATGATTATCTAACGGTAGTCGGAAATGTGGAAGGTCGGAAATATGTCGGCATAGTCTCTTGCTTGCTTGAAGGGATTAGTAGTGACAGCGCAGGGAATATCTTTGCTGAACGAGGAATCTCTGTTCGTGTAGGATTACAGTGTGCTCCAAAAGCCCATCAGTTTTTGGGAACATATCCTGCTGGAACAATTAGATTCAGCGTTAATGCATTTACCAATGATGATGACTATAAAGAATTGAGAGACGCACTTGAAGATATTTCATCGGAAATGTGAGGAATAGACTATGAGCAAGTATCAAGACTTAATGTTCCGCTTTAGCCGGGAATCATTAAAGGAACATCTTGGACATGATATGGTTGATGTTCTAATTGAATGGATGCCAACGAGTGATGGGCTTCTGACAAAAAGTAAACTCATAGAAATGATAAATTACTTGCATGGAGTCAATATTCTAAAAAGTCGTTCTTTTAGGAAAGACTTGCTACTTGCAATGGAATCCAGAGATATTTACAAGATACGTGATGATTGCTTGTCCGCTACGGAGAAGCAAATCAATGATGCCAATACTTTAGTAGATATCATTTGCAGAAAATCTTGGGGAAACAACAAGCTTTCCAAATACCTCCTCTCTTTATGGGAGTATCCTTCTGACGTCTTCGACAAAGAACCCGAGGATTTGACTGTCGAAAATACGGTTAATGTCGCTGAACAGTTTTTTGAGTTGCTTGACTATCAATACCTAATTAGGCAACGAATACTCAACAATTTGAACTCAGGGAACTTGCAGGAACGCATGCTCGTCCATATGCCAACTGGAACAGGGAAGACAAAGACTACAATGCATACTATTTCCAATTATTATGCATTTTCTTTACAGAATTCCGGAGCCATTCTTTGGGTTGCCCATACAACGGAGTTATTACAACAGGCATATGATACTTTTGTTCAGGTCTGGTCACATCTAGGTAATGACTCAATTAAGGTTTATAAGTTATGGGGTAGTCGGATCATTAGCGATGATCAACCAATTCAAGGTATAGTTTTTTGTGGGTTAGCAAAGCTGATGAGTATCAAGGAGTCAAATGTAGCGTTGTTTTCCCGTTTAAAAAAAGATTGCAGACTTGTAGTGTTTGACGAAGCGCATAAAGCCGCTGCGGTACAAACCAAAAGAGTTATAGAAGACCTGCTTAGAATGCCTGAGGGGTTTGAGAATCGAGCATTAATAGGTCTTTCAGCGACACCAGGCCGTACAACGGCAGATTCATATGATAACAATTTGTTGTCCAATATGTTTGGCAATAAATTGATTACTATTGATGCTTCCATACTGAATCAAGTGAATCTTGGAAGGTTACAAGCACTGAATGCCATAGCAGAGGAAAACATTATCGCGTATTTTCAGAGGAGACATATACTCTCCAAGATAAAAACTGAACGGTTACAGTATCAGACCGAGTTTTCTGACGCTGAGCTTAAGAAACTGAATCGTGTTATTCAAGAGATGGATTTTGAGAATACGGATTTCACGCCTGCTCAACTTAAGATACTTGCTTCAAATGCTGATCGGAATCGCGTAATAATGGAAAGGCTAAGACAATTAAATAACGACCAAGTTCCGACTATCGTTTTTGCTTGTTCTGTCAATCATGCAAAGATGCTCTCAGCTATGCTTACGCTTGAAGGCATCTCCAACAGCCTGGTGATAGGAGAACTTGATCCTGTAACACGAAAAAAAGCAATAGATGCTTTTAAAGACAAAACGAATAATGTCAATGTCATAATCAATTATGAAGTTTTAACCACGGGTTTTGATTCCAAAAACATTCGTTGTGTATTTATTACACGTCCAACAAAATCAGTTGTTCTGTACAGTCAAATGTTGGGGCGAGGCCTTCGAGGCCCCCTGATGGGAGGAAATGAAGAATGTCTATTAATAGACGTTGATGATAATTTGGCTGTGTTTAATAACGAGAGTGCTTTTACACACTTTAACGATTATTGGAGAGTCTAAGGAGGCTAAAAATGGCAAGCAGTATTGTTGATATCAAAAACATGGGGGATGCACTCCGGAATACAGGCTATAAGAATATCGAGAGTGCTGTCGCAGAAATAATCGATAATTCAGAGGAAGCAAATGCTAAGAATGCGTTTGTTATTCTCGGCGAGTACGTTGATCCTTCTTCTGGAAGGAAAGTTGTTCATGAGATTGGGTTCCTAGATGACGGAGATGGAATGGACACGAACATACTCGGCTCCTGCCTGGGAATTGGATCATCAACCCGATTTGCAAGGCGCGGGTTAGGAAGATTTGGTGTTGGATTGCCTCAGGCATCTCTTTATGCATGTCCAAATGTGATTGTATATTCATGGCAAAATGGAGTTCAGAATAGTCAAAAAGTATTCCTGGATATTAATAAAGTAAAATCTGGGGAACAGACTGAAATTGCCGATCCGATTAATGAACCAATACCTGAGAAATATCAGCAATACATTCATTATCAAACGCCGACTAAATCTTTTGATTTTTCTAAATCTGGGACGTTGGTTATTTGGGCAAATTGTGATAGGATTTCGCCTAAAACGCGAGGTCCGTTAACAGAGCGACTTGAGTTTGCACTTGGTCAGAAGTTTAGGCACTTCATTCACAATAGTGAGTTTAATATCAAAATTATCGCCCACGAAAATCAAGATGCTGCGGTTGATGTGGCACCAAATGACCCGCTATTTTTGATGGAGGACAATTATGTCCTTTGCAATGAAGAAAACCCTGCCCAGATTTACAAGGGTGTAAAAGGGGATCATTTAGAACCTGCATTTGAACTATACGGAGAAGTGGTTGTCCCGATTAAATACATTGATAAAAACGGGAATGTATCAACCGCAAATGTTACCATTCGTTTTTCCAAAGTAAAGGCAAAATTCTATGATGAAACCGCTTTCCCAACTGGGAATCCAGGCTCTTACCCGTTTGGGAAATATGCAAGCAAAATGGAAGGGATTTCTGTTGTTCGTGCAAACAGAGAAATAGATTTTCGTCAATTTGATTTTTATAGCACTACTAATGAACCTCAACATCGATGGTGGGGCTGTGAAATTATGTTTGATCCAATACTTGATGAAGCATTTGGAGTTGCAAACAATAAGCAGTATGTTGAACTTAAACGGATTGAGTCGGAGGACATTGATTACGAAGAAGAAGTACAACCTGTTTGGTGTCAATTATATGAAGTTGTATATAACACCATAAAAGAGATGTACCGGCTCAATGAGGAAACCAGAAGAAATACTAGGTCTTATGATGATGCCGATACTCCTGCAACTAATATAATAAATTCTGTTGAAAGCGAGAATATTGATGTGGATGAAAGCGATGCGGATGATGAGGAAGAAGTAATTGATCCCGCATCCGATGAAGCAATTTCTGCGGGTAAAGAAGAGCTGGCTAATCAAGGATATGAAAACCCGACAGATGAACAAGCTACAAGGTTTATCAGCAACAAAGTAAATTTTGATTATGCGGATAAGGGCGAACGTGCACCTGCCTTTGACTATAAGTTTGTCTTGTCAACTACCATAATCACAATTAACACGAGTCATAAGTTCTATACACTACTTCTAGAGAAAATATATCCTAACACTGAAGCTCGTACAACCTTTGAGCTGTTGTTGGCATCACTTGTTCAGTCGATCAGAAAGACAGACACTACTCAGAAACAAGAAAACGATAAGTTGGTTACGCTCTGGTACAACAGACTAAACAACTACATTTCCGAATTGGCCAATCCGAAGAATGCAAACTGAAAGGGCAGACTATGGCTATCTTATTCTCTAATGAGATCTATGCGGCGATTTGTAACGAGCTAAGTTCAGCAGAGGAATCAGTTCAAATCCTCTCAGCATATGGCAAGACAAATGCAATTGCTGCCATTATTGAGAAGGTCAAGCCTTCTGTTGAAAATAAGAGGATTATGCTTCGATTCAGACTAGATGATCTAATTAAAGGAAGTACTGATTTTGAAGTGCTCGATTTCTGCAGAAATCTTGGTTGGACTGTTTATGTGCGTTTTGACCTTCATGCAAAGACTTATGTGGTCGATAATAAAAGAGGGATTATAGGTAGTGCAAATGCTACTAATTCTGGACTGGCATTAACGAGAACGCCAAATTATGAAATGGCTGCGCTTGTTGACATAGAGGATAAAGATATCGAAAAGATAAACAACCTGTTCAATGACGCATTATTGGTAGATGATGATCTGTGGATAGAGCTTAATTCAGAATACACGAATATAAAGCAACAAGGGACCGTTGCAACATTATTTCAATGGAGCAAAGCGGTAACTGATAAGTTTAGACCGCATATCAGAACATTGTTCTCTTATGAATTTCCAGAAAAAGGGCTTTATTCTCCCGGAGAATATATCCAATTCTTAGACCTAATCTATTCAGGAGAGGAAGGACAACTAAAGAATAGCCTCAGATGGAGTACAGCCTATCTGTGGTTATTGGATCTACTAGTTGAGAATAATGGAGAACTCTATTTTGGAGGATTAAGTGCTAAACTTCATGATTCTCTAGTTACAGATCCAAAGCCATATAGAAAAGATGTAAAAATGCTATTATCAAATCTTTTGCAACTGATAACCTCTTTGGATATGCCCGAAATCGGAGTTGATCGCCCCAATCATTCACAACGAGTTTTTCTTAAATAATTAAGAAGAATGAGACTTGATTTCACCTGTTAAGCTCTCTTTTTCGTGGTAGGAGATCGTTATGAGCAAAGACCCAAAGCTTCGCCCGTTATATCTGGCTCAAATCTTATATGAACGCACAGACGAGGACCATTATCTGACCACGGCTCAGCTGATGGAGATCCTCGAAAAGGAATATGGCATCAAGGCCCACCGGCAGACGATCCCTGCCGATGTGGCTGCCCTGCGCTCTTTTGGCATGGAGATCCAGGAAGTGATGTCCTCCCAGAAACGCTATAACCTGATCAGCCGCGAATATGATATCGCGGAGATCAAACTGTTGATCGATGCAGTGGAATCCTCCAAATTCATCACCAAGAAGAAAAGCGAGGAACTGGTGGCTAAGCTTTCAAAGATGGCTGGCCGGAACCAGGCCGAGAATCTGAAGCGGAACATCGCCGCGGAGGACCGTATCAAATACGATAACGAGAGCATTTATCTGATCATTGACGGGATCAACGAAGCCATCAACGTTGGAAAGCAGATATCCTTCCTGTATTTCAAGTATGATGTGCGAAAGGAGCCCCGGCTACGCAATGACGGAAAGCCGTGGGTATTCAGCCCTCATAAGCTCGTCTGGAACGGCGACTTCTATTACATGGTCGGCGTGTTCGATAACGGCAAGCGGGTCGGCACCTTCCGTGTGGACCGGATCATGAGGCGTCCGGAAATCCTAGAGGACGATGCGCTTCCCTTCCCGGCAGACTTTGATTTCGACAAATACCTGCAGACCAGCTTTCGGATGTATGGGACGAAATTCACGACCGTGGATCTCCTCTGCAAAAACAATGTTATGGATGCGATCCTGGACAAGTTCGGCAAGGATGTCACCACCTACTGCTATGATATGGAGAATTTCCGCACAGAAGTGGATGTCGTGCCCAGCAGTGTGTTCTACTCCTGGGTATTTGGCTTCGGCGGCGATGTCGTGATCAACGGACCAGCCAATGTCAAAGAGGAGTATAAGCAGCTGGTGCAAAAAGTGGCGGAATCTATGTGTGGATGATAGGCGGTATGGATTAAGACAGCTTATTATCGACAATCAATTTGACCGGAACATATAAGACAAAGCGCGAGGATTATAGAGAGACGAAAGGAAAATGTCATGCCTAAATCCGTAACACAGTATAGTCTTCTTATATCTTGTCCTGGAGATATCAAAGAGGAAATCACCAGCGTTGAAGAGTGTGTTAAACAGTTTAATACTCTGTATTCTGATGCATTAGGAATCGAGATTGTCACAAAGCATTGGAGGAAGAATTCGTTTGCACAGTCAGGCGGGAAACCGCAAGCACTTTTAAATAAGCAATTTGTTAATGATTGCGATGCAGCAGTCGCCATCCTGTGGACAAGGTTTGGAACGCCAACGGATGAATATGGGTCTGGGACAGAAGAAGAAGTCGAAATTATGCTCTCTTCAGAGAAGCAGGTTTTTATGTATTTTTCGGATAAGCCCCTCTCCCCTTCGCAATTAAACTCTGATGAGTATAAAAAAGTACAAGCCTTTAAGGAACGATATAAGGATAGGGGTTTGTATTTTACTTATACATCAAGCGAAGACTTTAAAGCACTTTTCTTTGCACACTTATCCCAATATTTTTTAAGTGAAAAGCGAGTAGCGGAGGTAAAAAGGGAACGTAATGCTGAACTAAAGCTTGTTGGGATTAACGCCCAGCGACGGATAGATGACGCTGCGCATGTAATGGATTTTGTGCCAGATGTAGAAATAACAAAGGATCAGTATATAGACAAAATCAATAGTTTGATCCAAGACATTTCCGCGATGAAACTTGTAAAACAAGATGAACAAATGAAGGGTATATCGCCGCTTACCTTTTCATTCAGTAAGCCTGTAGTTATCAGCGAGAACGATTGCAAATTGATTCAGGCCGTTGCGGATACACTGAAGATTGGTCTCTCTGAGGACTTTTTTAATCTCGGTAACCTGTCGCAAAGCACTATTCCCTCTGGTATTTTCGGTGGAGGTCCCCTGGAAGGGACTGCTCAAGAAAAACTGAAATACAAAAAAATAGAGGAATTAACAGAGACTATATCAAAGTGTCTAAGCTGGGCACCGATTGAAACCGCTTTTTCTGGCAAGAAATGTATAAAACTTGCTCTTCAGAACTATGGAACCGCTATTGACGAGGATGTTGAAATAACTATTAATTTTCCGCGTAACTGTTTAATAACCCTAAAAGGCTTCCCAGTATTTAACAATGACGAGAAGGGGTACTTATTAAATGACTGTGATATGAAAGAAATGTTTGGGATAAGTAGCACATCAGAATATCTAGACTACAGTGCATCTATAATTAACAAGCATTTCACACCACATATGCGTTCAATCAACCCGCTCCCGGGTTATACCCCAGACTATAGCGATGACTATGAGAATGAACTTGGGGATGTTTTTTGCTATTCGATATTTGAAGAAGGGGATTTGTGCATCGTTAAACTGAAGGTGGAGTATATTAAGCATAATACGACGATTGCATTTCCATCGGTTATTTTTATTCAAGGTGCCTGTAACAGTATTGACTATACAATCACATCGAAAAATTCACTCGAAGTAACTCAAGGGAAAATAGCGATTGAATGAGAACGACATTGCTTACTACATGGAACTATTTCGATAAATTCACAATTGTAGAGGAGTAAAATGGTTATACTACGGCATTTTGAATACAAAGATGTAAAATCCATTCGAGACAATCTGTATCCAGACCTTTCAGAAAATGATGTTAGGAATTTGATTACGGAGTGGAATTCCTGCATTTATCAAGGCCGGTATTTTGAAATGTTTGCTGTCGAATCAGGTAGTAGGATTGTTGGGTATGTGTCATTATACGAGAAAAGCCGGAGTGTTGCATCAGCAGGTGTAGAGATTTTTCCCGAAGAACGGGGAAAAGGATTTGCTTCCGTAGCAATGATCGATTTGCTGAAGTATGCCGCTGAAAAAGGTTATCAAGTAATTCTGGATCAGGTACGAAAAGATAATCAGGCAAGCATAAGACTACATGAAAAACTTGATTTTGAAAGCGATGGTTATGTCTATCGAAACCAGAAAAACATCGAGGTTCTTCTATATCTAAAATTGCTTTGACGTATTCCCGTTTGTCTAGACATAGATAATAATGATTAGGCAAGAGGCCTTGGGATGATCACTCCAAGGCCTCTTCCTCTGTGTTGACGCTTGGAACCGTCAACAGGGTCTGCCGGGCCAAAAACTGGTCTCAACCCCATTGATATTTTCGGAATCCTGAGTATAATAGCCTTATCTGGAACGAACCGTTCTCGATAGAATCAATGAAAGGAATGCCATCATGAGATCCAAGAGTCAGAAGCTGATGAATGAAATCAGCGCCTATGTTGATCAGTACTATAGCGAGAGACATACTGCCCCTTCAGTGAAAGAAATCGCAGAAGGTGTCGGGATTGCTAAGACAACCTCCTATCGCTACCTGGTTGCCATGAATGATCTCGGTATGCTGCGTTATGACGGTGCGTCTCGAACCATCATGACGCGGATGATCAGCAAGTTCTCGGACAGCACTGTTCCGGCACCGGTTGTGGGAGTCATACCCTGCGGAACTCCGGAGGAAGAAGAGAACATTCAGGAGTATGTCAGTCTTCCCGTGTCCCTTTTCGGGAAGGGTGAATTCTACATCCTGAAAGCGTCTGGTGATTCAATGGTGGATGCGGGCATTGAAGACGGGGACATGGTCGTTATCAGAAAGCAGCAAGAGGCATATGTCGGTGACATTGTTGTGGCACTGGATGAAACAGGCTCCAATACGCTGAAGAAGTACGGTGGAATTGATCCGGACTCTCACTCCGTGATCCTGCTGTACCAGAACCAGGAAAGGTACCCCAACAAACGGATCCTGGTTAAGGAGCTCACTGTTCAGGGAATCGCACAGCATGTTATCAAGGCGCTTTAAGCTGCAAACGTTCAATCTGCCTGATATTCAGGCAACCCGAAGGGAGGGGTTGACCCATGAAGTCATACGACTTACGCTGCCCGATATGTGGGACAGTGAACCGCGGTCTGTATCTGGAAGAGACGGACGGGTGGATGGAATGCGAGAAATGTGGAAATGTCACACAGAGCATGGAACATAGGCAAACCGTTCTGATACCGCTACTTCTCAGGTCTCAGAGCCGCAGCGACAACAAGCAAGCTGACCGTCTTGCGGCGGCAATCTGACACGAGGAGAAAGCGAGGATTAGAAGTGGATGAGTGCAAAGATACCTGGTATCCATTCTCCTGGTTCTGCCCGAATTGCGGTGCCCAGCTGATTGGATTCAAAAATGCAGAAGGCATGATCAAGGTTGAGTGCAAGCGCTGTCTTGCAGTATCGGTTCGTAAGGTGATGGGGCGTCGCCACAACCGGATCGATGTATACGCCCCGAAAGGACAGGAAACGGTAAGAACCGACATCACACTCCTGTAAAACAATTAAGCGGCATACGACGGAAAGGCTGAGATGAAACAGACTGCATAAGTCCTTCTCCAGGTCAATACCGAGATATAGAAACCGGAAGGTTAAGCCAGATATATTACTTGAGAGGCCTCCGGCACGGAAGGGATAACCATATCTTTTGAATGGGACTCCTTCCTGCCGGGGGCCTCATTTTCTTTTCTCCGAGTTTCCCGGCGATACAAACACAATATCGAAAGCCTGACATGCATTAAGGGCTGAGGATACATATGCCAGTGGTTTTGAAAGAATTATTTTCAAAATCCGGCATCGGTACCCTTTCTTTAGTGCACCCATTTTCAGGCGCTGAGAGGTCCGAGTCCTGGCTATGTATCCTCTGCTCCCCGCAGCAGGCGGAAAGGACAAAGATATGTATTTCAACCAGGTGGAATTCGGACAGAGGCTGAAAAAAGCAAGAAAGGCAATGGACTTTACCCAAGAGGAATTGGCGGAAATCCTGGGAGTGGAGCGCCTGCATATTACAAGAATGGAGCGAGGCGTTGTAGCATGCTCAATCGATTTGCTTTTAGACCTCTCGTGTCATCTTCAGGTCAGTACAGACTATTTGCTAAAGGGTGTTTCCGCAGGAATGAAAAACCCGAAGGAGCAGCTTTTAGAAGTGATACAGGAACTCTCTTTAGTTGCTGAGAGACTATAAGCACTAAAATGTGCGCTTCCAACGCACATAATGTGCGCTTCCAAGCCCACGGCAAAAGGCTTTTTCTCCTCTAAAATATGACTCGTAACAACCGAGTTGTTACAGCAAAGAGAAAGAACAAGCACCTTGACAACTGAATACACATTCATCAGGTACGAACCTGTGAAGAGGAGCTACATCAGCAGCCAACGCGAAGACGGTCGAAAGACCAGAGCGGAAACTGGCCTGTAAGAGCCGGACAGCTCCCGGAACATAAGCGAAGATCCTTCACAGAATAATGAGACTTCCGTCGAAGGACGGCTCGGTGAGAACCACGGAGGGGTAAAACGGCCCATGGACCCGGTAAGCTGCCGGACGCCTGATTGATTTCCCAGGCAGGCAAGAGCCTGTGTTTCCGGGGGTGTCGAGGACAAATACGGAAAGATCATAAACGAAATAATCGTCCGAACAGGACGTTTTGAGTGGGACAGGCAATCGTCTGTCCCGTACATATCAGCCAAGGAGGAACATGAAATGCCTGAAACGATTATCAGACCATATGAAGAAAAGATGGTCAGCAGCGCTCTTCTGGAGATTCCTCGCAATACATACCAGAGGGGCCTGAATCCTGAGAGAGTTAAACGGATCTCTCATTCCTTTGACGAGAGGATCGCCAATGAACCGAAAGTCAGCCTGCGCGATGGCCACTACTTCATATTCGACGGCCAGCACATCGTGGCTGCCAGAGTGGATCACAACAGTGGTACGGAGCTCCCGATTCGATGCAAGGTGTATTCGGATCTCACAGAGCAGGATGAAGCAAAGCTTTTTGCAAACCAGACCGGCTTCGGTGTACCGCCCAGCATCGGGATGAAACTGAGAGCTCTGGTATTCGCTGGAGATCCGGAAGCGGTGAGCTTTCTGAAGACCAACGAAGAGATCGGACTGAAGATCGATTATGGCCAGCATAAAGGCAGAAATCGTATTGCCTGCATCGCTGCCGCCTTGACAGAGTTCCGAAAGCTTGGATCGGAGAAATACCAGATGGCAATGAAGATGATCCTCGACGGTTGGGATGGTGATCCGGATTCCCTGAGGGCTGAAACAGTAACCGGCGTTTGCAGGTTCGTGGACCTCTATCGTGGAGAGTTCGATCCGAAACGGGCCGTGAAACGGTTCCGCACTGTGGATCCCTTGAAGATCTATCGCGACGGAAAAGCGATGGGAGACAACCTCCCCGGTTATAAGAAGTATCTGTACCAAGTATTACTAATCTACAACGGAGCCAGCAAGAAGGCCGCGCTACCGATGAAGTTCTGAGGAGGATTCAAATGAGATATCTGTCAAAAGATAAGTCTTACCGCCAGCCGGGTACCGTGAAAAACTGGATTTATCATCGCGGAGATATTTACCTGGCGAACCTGAATCCCTTCAAAGGGTCGGAACAAGGGGGCATCCGTCCGGTTTTGGTTCTCTCCAACGATATCGGCAACTTCTTCAGTTCGTTGATCACCATTGCTCCGATCACATCTCAACTAAAGAAAACAGAACAGCCGACACATGTTCTTTTGAACAATGTGAGAGGCCTAAGTACTGAATCAATGGTCTGCTTAGAACAGATCCACGCAATAGATAAGCTACGGATCCTGAAATATCTCGGGAAGATTAGCAAGGATCAGATGACAGCGGTCGAAGACGCGGCGATGGAAAGCCTGGGTATGCCGATTCCGGAGTGTGTAGATGCTCCATAATTTTTTCTTTTCCTTTCTCTCCTTTCTGAAGGGGGATACAGAAGCATCCCCCGGATACATAACCACGGAGGTGACAATCATAATGGATAAATTGCTTACGAGGAAGGAGGCGGCGAAACTCCTCGGCATCAGCATTGACACGCTGGATGCAGCGAGGGCAAACGGTCAGGTTTCCTTCGTTCAATATGTCGAGAACGGCTGTGTTTACTTTACGGAACAAAGCCTTCAGGAATTCGTTGCCCGATCAACGCACAGGGCAAAGCCGAGGGAAGTCAATACCAGCATGACCTTCAGAACTCCGAGAGCCCCGGCACGAAGGTGACATCCTTGATATAAGGTTTGGAGTCCTGAGAAAATATAGCCACAATCGGCCAGACAAGGAGGTTATAGATATGCCCAAGAAGAGAGTTCCCTGCTTCAACTACAATACTGTGACGATCAATGGGCATCAGTATTTCAAGGCCTATGCTATGAATGCTGACAAGAAGCTGATCATCGTTTACGGAAAAACCATCGATGAGCTTTGTCAGAAATATGAAGAGGCGGAACACCGAACAGAAGATGACCTGTTCAGCCTTCGTTCCCCCACCGTGAAAGAATACTGCGAGAAATGGCTGCTGATGCAGTCAGCAAATGTGAGAACAACAACGCTGATTGATTATACGTCCAAGGTGAATCGACATATCATAAAACCGCTTGGGCATATGAGAATGACAGATGTCACAGCTGATGATATAAAGCTGGCGCTGGTCCCTGTTTCACAAAAATCCGCTTCGGTATTTAAGTCGGTGAACATCTTGCTTAAATGCATTTTTAACTCTGCCGAAGACAGTAAGATCATCACATACAATCCTACGAGGTTCCTTTCACAAAAAGGTGGCGGGATCCCGCAGAAGGACCGGGAGTCTCTGACGGATGCGCAGGTTGCTCTTCTGTTGAAGACAATCCGTGATCTGCCACCTTATGTGTTTGTCATGTTGGGCTTGTATGCAGGGCTTCGACGGGAAGAGATTCTGGCGCTGCAATGGGACTGTGTGATTCTGGATACGGATGCTCCTTATTTGAAAGTTCGCAGGGCATGGCATACCGAAAGCAATCGTCCTGTTATTATGACAGAGCTTAAGACTCCCGCAGCCAGAAGGGATATTGCTATACCAAAAGGTTTAGCAGACTGTCTAAGGAAGGCAAGAGAAAAATCAACCTCAGAGTATGTTGTTGCCAACAAAGAAGGCGGTCCTTTGACTTATACGGAGTTCAGAAGCCTATGGCGGTTCATCGTTGTCCGGACAGCAAAGCCCAGAAAGGCCAAGAAAAAAGTGGGAGGAAAGTATGTAAAATATATGCTCTACCCTCAGCTTGGAGAAATGGCCAGGAATAACGGGAAGGTTCAGTATGTTCTGGATTTTGAAGTTACGCCGCATCAGTTGCGTCACACCTATATCACTAACCTGATTGCTGCCGGTGTGGATCCTAAAACGGTCCAGTATCTCGCCGGTCACGAAAAGAGCAAGATCACAATGGATATCTACGCCAAGGTGAAATACAACAAGCCGGAGGAACTGGCCAAGGCGCTGACAGTAGCCTTTGATCAGTGGAAGAAGCCAACAGACATAAAACAGAAAGATCAGGACGGGGAGTGATCCTCGTCCTTTTTCTATACATAAGGGTGACATCCTGGATTTGGTTTCTCTCTTTTGAGAAAATAGCATCACCATAAGCTAAGGAGGAAAGACATATGGCAAAAAAGAAAGCTGATTCCACACCACTTCCGGCATTTACAAAGGTGAAGCGTGGGAATTATCTTTATCTCAGGGCGTTTATCTATGACTCTGACGGGAAAAGAATTGCTGTTTATGGAAAAAATGAAGAGGAACTGGCCGGAAAGATCCTTCAGGCTCGAAAAGAAATCGAAGATATTATATTCCGGAAGGCGAATCCTACCGTAAGCGAGTATTGTGAGAGATGGCTGGAAATGCAGGCAGCACATGTAAGGCCCAGCACACTCAGGGGTTATTCATTGACCGTCAGAAAATACATCATTGCCCCACTTGGGGAGATGTATCTGTCTGAGGTGACGGCCGATGACATCAAGCTCGCAATGGTTCCGGTATCAAAGAGATCCGAAGATGTGTACAACAAGGTCAATATGCTTTTCAAGAGCATTTTTTACTCCGCTGAGTACAGTAACCTAATCAAGGACAATCCTGCCAAGAATCTCAACGCCAAGGGAGGCATTCCTAAGAAAGAAAAGGAAGCTCTAACGGACGCACAAGCTGAGCAGTTGCTGGATACGATCAAGGATTTGCCGCCCTATGTTTTTGTGATGATTGGTCTCTATTCCGGACTGCGTCGGGAAGAGATACTGGCGCTTCAATGGGATTGTGTCCATCTTGAAGGAAATACTCCGTATATATCGGTACGAAGGGCATGGCGTTCTGAAAAGAACAGACCTATTGTTTCAACGGATCTGAAGACCCCTGCAGCTAAAAGAGACGTGCCGATTCCAGAGAATCTTGCTGACTGTTTGAGAAAAGAAAAAGAGAAATCCATCTCCGAATATGTGATTGCAGACAGGGACGGGAAGCCTCTTTCATACTCTCAGTTTGTCCGGATTTGGAACTATATCAAGGTCCGTAGCACTAAGGAACGAACACTGTATAAATACGTGAATGGGCAGGCGATCAAGAAGAAGTTCAAGCCGGAGCCAGGTCAGAAATGCGTAAACCGGGAGAACATCGTGTACTCCCTGGATTTTACGGTGACGCCGCATCAGCTTCGCCACACGTATATTACCAACCTGATTTATGCCGGTATTGATCCGAAAACAGTGCAGTATCTGGCTGGTCACGAGAACAGCAAAGTCACCATGGACATCTATGCCAAGGCAAAGTATAATAAGCCCGAAGAGCTTTCATCAGTAGTTAACAACGCATTGAAAAAGCCTGTTAAATCAGAGTCCGGGGCAAAGACTGGGCAGTGACGAGAAAAAAGAAGTAGTTAATGGCTGAGACAAAAAAATCGGCCATCGCTCGAAACACAGTAATATCAAGGGTTTCCGAGTTAGATATCTGTTCAGTACGGCCTCAAGGCCGCCCGCCGCGCTCCGCAGTTCAGCAAGCGCTGATCAAGATTTTGCGCAATCAAAAGCCCGGAAATCCAACGTTTCCGGGCTTTTTCCATGAATCCGGCGCCGGAAGGGAGCGCCGCGCCGCATCGCCGTCGGGATCCTGCGGAGGCGAGAATCCGACTAAAGGGGCCGATCCCATGAAAAAAAGCTTTAAAAGGATAACCATCCTCGCCGCAGTCCTTCTGCTGCTGATCCTTGCTTTGTCCGGCTGCGGCAAAGCAGACGCCGGAAAAACACCCGACGCGGCCGAAGCCGCCGCCGGGCCCGTGAGCGCGGAAGAAGAACCCGCGGTTTTCACCGTCCCCATCAAAGAGATCACCAAGCGCGGCAACGTGCTTTTGGACACCACGTTTGACGAGATGAACGCCAACGGCATGGAGATCGGGGATCTCATCACCGTTTTCATCGGGGAGACGAGCTACGACATCCCCCTGGGGACCGCTTACACCGACGTGGACACCGGGAACATGATCTGTCGGTTTGACCTTGAGGACAACGAGGTGGCCCTGGCGGTCAACATGGGGTCCTTTGCCGTGGAAGCCGCGGTCGGAGAGCAGCAGACCATTGAAGAAGACCCCGGCTACCGGTGGGACCTCAGGGTCGACAGCATCGGGCTCGTGCTGAAGGAGAAGAAGGGCTATCTGAACGAATACAACGCCCGGAACCTTACCCGCACGAACGACCGGGAGGATTATCCCGCTCTCACCGACGAGGAATTCGCCAATTTCCGGGCGGTCGAGGTCACCGGGATCAAGGAAAACCGGCTTTATCGGAGCAGCACGCCCATCGAGCCCGCCATCGGCCGAAACGAGTATGCCATGGCCGCCATGGAAGCCGCGGGGATCCGGGCCGTGGTGAACCTGGACGATTCGGCTGAACTTATGACGAGCTACGACACCTATCCGGGTAGCTATTACAGCCGCTGCGCGGTGATCAACCCTGAGATGTCGTATGATTTCACCTCGGAGGAGTTTTCCGAAAAAGTCCGGGAGAGCGTTGTGTTCATAACGGAAAACGACGGTCCCTACCTCATCCACTGCAAAGAGGGCAAAGACCGCACCGGGATCCTGTGCGCCATTCTCGAGTGCTATGCCGGCGCCTCCGCCGAAGAGGTGGAGCGGGATTATATGCTCACCTACCGCAATTACTACGGCGTTGAGCCCGGGGATCCCACCTACGACATCATTTTGAAAAACCTGGTCCGGCCGCTGAGCGGACTGCTCCGGACGGACGGGCTCCGGACGGCGGAGCTCAGGGAAAAGACCGCGGAGTATCTCACGTCCATCGGCCTGACCGGGGAGCAGCTGGATACCCTGGCGTCAAAGCTTGGGGAATGACCCGCCGAAGTTTATACGCTGATCGATCTCATCACAGGCACCCGCTCCGGCGGGTGCCTGTTTTTTGCCCCATGGCGGGCGCAAACCGGGAAAGGCGATCTGCCGCCGGGTTTACCGGACGCTGCTCCCGGGCGGGACGCGGCCGATCGCGGACTATTCCTGCCCCGGCGCGCGGAGAGGGCGGGGGCCACCGTTGTGTCCTTTGACAACATGAACGATTACTACGACGTGCGCCTGAAGGAGTGGCGGCTGGAGCAGATCTGCCAGGCGGCCGCCGCCTCCCCGGTGCGGCACGTGTTCGTAAAGGGCTCCCTTGCGGACCAGGAGGCGCTCGAGTCTCTGTTTCGGGCGTATCCCTTTGACGTGGTGGTCAACCTGGCCGCCCAGGCGGGGGTACGGTACAGCATCGACCATCCGGACGCCTATATCCAGTCCAATATCATCGGCTTTTACAACCTGCTGGAGGCGTGCCGGTCTCACCCGGTGGAGCACCTGGTCTACGCCTCCTCCAGCTCCGTCTACGGGGCGAGCCGGACCGTGCCCTTCCGCACGGAGGACAAGGCCGACGCCCCCGTCAGCCTTTACGCGGCGACGAAGAAGAGCGACGAGCTGCTGGCCCACGCCTACGCGAAGCTCTACAGCATCCCCTCCACCGGTCTTCGCTTCTTTACGGTCTACGGCCCCGCCGGACGGCCAGCAGATGCCGCAGCCGGATATAGAGCCCCACCAGTCCGGGGCCGGAGCAGAGGATCCGGAGCTTCTCCTTCAGGGAGCACCTCGCCCACTCCTCTTTGGTGAAGGTGACTTTTCGCCGGATCGAGAGCATGGTTTCCCTCGCCTCGGCTTTCCCCTCCACCGGCTCCCCGTATCGGAGCCAGTAGCAGAATCCGATGCAGTGCGAGCACATGCGCACCTTGCAGTCCTTGGCAAGGGCGGGGTAGTTCTGCTCCAGGTATTGGGACCCGCGAAAGGTCATCTCCATCACGTCCAGGGGATTTTTGGGGAACTGGTGCATAGCGCTGCCGGGAGTGATCCTCCAGTGGTAGAGCTGGTTTTCGATATACGCGATCTTCCGGCATTTTCCGAAGACCCGGCAGGAAAACAGCATGTCCTGCCCGTAATACCCCAGGGCGAACCGCTCCCCTTCGATCCGCTCCCGGCGAAACAGCTTGTCCCACACCACGCAGTTCACCCGCTCCTGGGGATGCGCGCTCCATATGTACAGCGCCTCCTCCGGCGTCTGCAGGACCGGCGGCGCCATCTCCTTTTTCTCCAAAGGCTCCAGCGTCCGGCAATGGCCGCACTCGGAGAGATCCGCGCCGGTTTCCTTCAGGGCGCGGAAGAGGTACTCAATGTACTCCGGCTCAACGAAATCGTCGCTGTCGACGAAGGCGATATACTCCCCCTCCGCCGCGTCCATGCCCACGTTCCGGGCGTCGGACAGCCCTCCGTTGGCCTTATGGATCACCCGGATCCGGGCATCCTTCTCTGCCCAGGCGTCGCAGATCTCCGGGCACCGGTCCGGGGAACCGTCGTCGATGAGAAGGATCTCCAGCTCCCGATATGTCTGGTTCACGATGGACTCCACGCATTGGTCCAGATATGGCTCCACTTTGTACACCGGCACGATGACGCTGATTCGTTCCATTGACTTCCCCCTGTCCGATACGCTCTGTCGAGGCCCTTTTTCCGTTTCTTTGTTGAGCTCGACCCAATTTCATTGAGTTATTATAGCAGTATATCCCAAATTGAGGGGATTGGGGATTGTACATACCGCGGGCTTCGTTTTTTCTCGGGATCGCCGTCCCGGCCCTTATTGACGGCGGACCTGAGCCAATGATATAATGAACCGGCCGTCGGAGGCGAAGGGGCCGCCGCGGCTCAGAAGCGTCCAGACAGTCCGGAATACCGTCTTTTCCGGACTGTTTTTCATATCCGCCGCTTTTTGCGCGAGAAAGGACCTGGTGCGTACAAATGATCATCCCATACAAGCCGCGGATCGACGAGCTCCGGTTCCGGCAGCGTTTTCTGGCGGACGAGGCCACCATGGCCTATAACCGCGCCTGGGGCGGGACGATCCTCTTCCCGGAAAGTCAATGGGCGGGCTGGTACGATCGCTGGCTGATCCACCACGAAAACAAGCGCTTTTACCGCTATCTGAAGGAGACGGAGACGGACGCCTTCGTAGGGGAGATCGCTTATCATTATGAGGAGTCGCGGGCCGTCTGGCTGGCCGACGTGATCGTGACGGCCCAGTACCGGGGCCGGGGCTATGGGACCCGGGGGCTGGCGCTTCTGTGCCGGGCCGCCGCTGAAAACGGCGTGGACGTGCTGCGGGACGACCTCGCCGCAGACAACCCCGCGCTGGGGATGTTTCAAAAGGCGGGCTTTGGGGTGGAATCCCGCACGGAGGAGGTCCTCCTGCTGAAAAAAGAGCTGACGCCTCCGCTTCGGCGGATCCTGGTCATCGGCAGTCCCGGCGCGGGAAAGAGCACCTTTGCCCGGAAGCTGCGGGACAAAACCGGTCTCCCCCTCCATTATCTGGACATGATCTTCCACAACCCCGACCGGACCACCGTCAGCCGGGAGGTCTTTGACGCCCGGCTGGGGGCGATTTTAAAAACGGAGCAGTGGATCATAGACGGCAACTACCAGCGCACTCTTCCCCTGCGGTTTGAAAAATGCACGGAGGTCTTTCTGTTCGACCTGCCCGTGGAGCAGTGTCTGGCGGGAGCGTCCTCCCGGATCGGGCAGGTCCGGGAGGACATGCCCTGGGTCGAGGAGGAATTCGACCCGGAGTTCCGGCAGTATATCCTGGATTTTCAAAAGGATCAGAGCCCCAGGATCCGCGAGCTGACGGAGCGGTACGCCGATTCCCGGACTATCACGGTCTTTCATTCCCGGGAGGAGGCCGACCGGTTCCTCGCCGATCGATACCTGTAAATAACTCTTGACCCCATCGGCGCCCTCCGACGGCCGTAAGGAAACAGCCGACCGCTCCGCGGGCGGCTGTTTCCTTACGGCGCAAAACCCCGAAGAAGCGGGGTTCCGGACGGAAAAGAGCGAAATGAGCGATTGAATAATTGCCGCAATTATATTATAGTTGATTCGTCAGCTTCTGACCTGTCGGTTACTCCAGACCATCGGACCCGGGAGTTTTATTATGCTGTTTTCGAGCACCACCTTCATTTATCTGTTTCTGCCGGGCGTGATACTTGTCTACTACGGGATCCTTCGGCGGAGCCGCCTGCTGCAGAACGTTTTTTTGCTGGCGGCGAGCCTGGTTTTCTACGCCTGGGGCGAGCCGGCATTCGTATTTGTGATGATCGCGTCCATTCTCATCAACTGGACGCTCGGCCTGCTCATCGATAAAAACCGGGAAAAGCGAACGGCGGCCCGGGTGATCCTCGCGGCGGACGTCCTGTTTAACCTGGGCATGCTGTTCGTTTTCAAGTATCTCACGTTCACCGGCGGCCTGATCCGGGCCATCACGGGGGTCGATCTCCACGTCTCCCCCATCCGTCTGCCGATCGGCATCAGCTTTTTCACCTTTCAGGCTATGTCCTACGTGATCGACGTGTATCGGCAAAAGGGCGAGGTGCAGACCAATCTCCTGTACGTGGGCCTGTACATCTCCTTCTTCCCCCAGCTGATCGCGGGGCCGATCGTGCGGTACGAGACCATCGCCGACGAGATCAAGAACCGCCGGGAGACCCTGGACGATTTCTTCGACGGGTTTGCCAGATTCGTGGTGGGCCTGGCCAAAAAGGTGCTGCTGGCCAACAGCTTTGCCATTCTGGCCGATCGGGCCTTCGACACGATCAGAGCCGGCGGGACCGTATCGGTTTTGTTCGGCTGGCTGGGCGCGGTGGCCTATTCGTTCCAGATCTTTTTCGATTTCAGCGGGTACAGCGACATGGCCATCGGCATGGGCCGGATGTTCGGCTTCCACTTCCTTGAAAACTTCAACTACCCCTACGTCTCCACCTCCATAACCGAATTCTGGCGGCGCTGGCACATCTCCCTGGGGACCTGGTTCCGGGATTATCTGTACATCCCTCTGGGCGGCAGCCGCTGCAGCCGGGGAAGGAATCTTTTCAACCTCTTCGCCGTATGGGCCCTGACCGGGCTTTGGCACGGCGCCAACCTCACGTTCGTGGTATGGGGGCTGATGTACTTCGTTCTCCTGGCCGTTGAAAAGACGTCCGGGATCACGGAAAAGCAGGGCAGGGCCGTTACGGTTTTCCGGTGGCTGTATACCGCCTTCTTCGTGCTGCTGGGGTGGGTCGTCTTCCGCTCCGAGTCCCTCCGGGACGCAGTGGTTTACCTTCGCTCCCTCTTCGGGCTGAACGGGAACGCCTTTGCCGACGGGACGTTTGTCGGCTGGTTCACACAAAACGCCATCCTTCTGGCGGTGGGCGCCGTTGTGAGCACCCCCGTCTTCCGGCTGCTCGCGGAGAAAACGAAGGACAGCCGCGCCGTGCAGGCGCTGAAGACCGTGGGGCTCATCGGTCTGTTCGTCCTTTCCGTGGCCAGTCTGGTGAGCAACTCGTACAATCCGTTTATTTACTTCAATTTTTAGAGGAGCCGTCGTGAAAAAGTTCAACCTCAACAGCATCCTGTTTGCTTTCGTCATGGTGTTTATCCTGGTCGGGCTCCATGGGCAGTGTTTCGTCCATTTAAAGGGCGCGGCCCATGATCTGCTGACGGCTGTGAGGCAGGGCGACGCCCGGGGCGTGATGGATTTCCGCTCGGCCGTGGATGAGATCTCCAACGAGGATCTGAGCTATCATTCCGCCATGATGGACGTCGACTCGCTGAAAAACAACCTTCTCGGGACCCGGATCGTGAGCAAGGACGGCACCACGGTAGTCAAGGCGGATTCCGGCAGCCTGATCGACCGGGTCGACCCCGTCAGCGACGAGGAGATCCGCAAGAGCGTTGAGTGTCTGCAGGCGCTGGAGGCTGCGGCGGAAGAAAACGGCGCCGGCTTCCTCTATTGCGCGGCTCCGAAAAAGGAGCTTTATGAAACGGCCCCGCCCAACGCGGAGAACGCCTTTCCGGACAATTACGACCGGCTGCTGCAGGCCCTGGACGCCGCCGGGATCCCCACGCTGGACCTTTCGGCCGCGCTGAAGGAAAGCGGCGTCCCGGATTCGGAGATCTTTTATTACACCGATCATCACTGGACGGCCCGTTCGGGGTTTTTGGCGGCAAACGCCGTCTGCAAGCGGCTGTCATCGCTCTACGGCTTTCCGTACAACGAGGAGTACGCCGACCTGGGGAACTATACCGTCACCACTTACCCCGACTGGTTCCTAGGCTCCAAGGGGAAAACGGTGGGGACTTACTTCACCTGGCGCGGAGCGGACGATTTTGAGCTGATCACTCCGAATTTCGAGACCAGCCTGACGGAGGAGCAGCCCTTCAAGGACCGGACCCGTCAGGGGGCGTTTGAGGACACGGTGTTGTACCTGTCCAACATGAAAAAGGATTACTACCATATAAGCTCCTACGCGACCTACAGCGGCGGCGATTACCGTCTGCAGATCATGACGAACCTGCTGAATCCCAACGGGAAAAAGATCCTTCTCGTGCGGGATTCCTTCGCGTGCGTCGTGGCGCCGTTTCTGGCTTTGCAGACGGGGGAGCTGCATATCTGCGATGTGCGGAACAATTCCAGTTACGTTGGTGAAAAGCTGAATCTTGAGGAGTATATCCGGGAGATCCGCCCGGATTGCGTGATCGTTCTGTATTCGGGCGTTGCCGGCACGGGGGGCGGCAAGTTCAACTTTTTCTGAGTCTGCTCCTCGGCGCCAGACAAAGCGGGAGGGGATCACCGTGAGCAGCCAAAAAGACGAAAAAAGAGCCTCGCACATGGCCATGGGTATGTGCCTTGGGATATGCTTCGGCCCGCTCCTCGGCCGAAGCGCCCCGGAGGCCGGGGAGGACGGTCCCTCCGACGATTCGAAGAAGGACTGACCGCCCGGGCCGTCCCCAGGGCAGCGCCGGCTGCGTCTCTATTCTATGTATTCATTTTTTTCAAGAGTAAGAACAAACACATGATGAACACTGTTGTTGATTGGATAAAAAAGAACCGGATCCTCTGGATCAGCACCTTCGTTTTTTCACCTGTGCGCATGTATACGTTGGATGAACGCCATGTACTTCCACGACGCGCTGTTGGTCTGCGAGACGGATTCTATTTGGCAAACCCAGTTGGGACGATATCTGATCCCGCTTTACATCAGGAACCGGGGCCCGATTGTGTCCCCGGTTCTGATCGCTCTTCTGTCCTATCTGCTGCTGGCTGTTTCCGTGTATTTTGTGGTTGACTTCCTTAACATCAAAAACCCGTTATTCAACGTGTTCGCCTGCGGATTCATGGCCTCGCCGTCTATAACCACCACGACCGCCATCTGCCTTCCCTGGCTGGATATATATGCTGGCGCTGCTGTTCGGCGTACTGGCGCTTATTCTGTTTTTTCAGTCCTTCCGGTTCGCAAAACTCCTTTCCGCGTTGTGTGTGGTCGCAATGCTCGGTCTGTATCCCTGCTATGCCCAGGTGACCGCCGCTCTTTTCGTCCTGAAGACGATCCTGGATCTGATCAACGGAGAACAGGCAAAGGTTTCGATCCGGCGGGTGCTGACCATTCTGGCTTTATACTCCCTGGCCGGCGCGGTGTACTACCTGGGCTGGAAAGTCGCCCTTCGGATCTGGGGGATCCAGCCGACCGGAGCGCCCAACGGCCTCACGTCCCTGAAAGCATTCGGCACAGCGGGAACGCTGGAGTTGATCAAATCCGCGTATCTGCTGATCTTCAAGGCTCTGATCCACCCGGATACGTATCACGTCACCCTCGTCCGCGTCAGCAATTTCTGTTTTCTTATTCTGGGATCGGTCGGTTTTGTCCGGGCGCTGCTCAGCGTCTCCGGGGACGAAAAGGATCTCCAATGGCAGCGGCACAGCACACGCGCGACCGCCGCCCTGTCCGCGTTGATCCTCTTTTGCGCCATCATATTCTCCAACGCCGTCTACGTGGATATCGACCTCCGCGACAAGACCGCCTTGTCTACCTTTACCCGGGTGCTGGTTCAAATGGAAAAGGTCGACGGGTATACCCGGGGGAAACACCGGTGGTGATCGTCGGCGACCTCAACAACACCTCTCTCGCTGTACGTCGGCCGGGGTTTTATCATTCCAGCGATCCGGTAATTGAAAACCGCATGTTGGGGACCACGTATTACAACGCTTACGAGAACTATTTCAAGTATATTCTGGCTTATCCGATCCATCTCGTTCACCAGATCGCTGCAAAAGAGTTTGCCGAGAGGAATGCCGCCAAGGTCATGGATATGCCCGCATTCCCGAAAGACGGGTGCTGCAGGCTCATTGAAGATACACTGGTAGTAAAGCTGTCGGACCCTTCCGCTCCGTCCGAGTGACGAGACCGGATCCGCGCAGAAGAGGATTAACGAGCATGACAAAAATACTATTCGTCTGCCACGGCAGCATATGAACAAGCCCTTTGAGGCCTTGAAACTACAGGCTTTTCTCACAAGCGGTAACTCTCATTTACACCAATTCTACACCAATTGCTTACACCATTTGCGCCTGATATGATTATTGTTGTTGTGTACTCACCGATATAAGGCGAACAGACAGCAGCCGCAGGAAGAATGCCTGCGGCTGCTGTCTGCTTGCCTTGCAGTCAGGTCGGCTTTACGCCCCGAAGCATGAACATGGGCGTGTTGCCGTAGACCAGCTTTTCCTTATCGTCCCAGAGGGGGCCGGTGATATCACGGTCGTAGGAGATGCTTTCAAACCCTACGGCGCGGAGGATCCCGTTGTCCCAGTCCGGCCGCATCAGGTCGCCCAGAGGGTGAGGATGCCGTTTTCCCGGGGCGAATTCCGCGTTCTCGTCGAACACGGTGTTCCCGCTGAAATCGGAGCCGTAGACCTCGATGGCCTTTTTCTCCCGCTCCATGGATTCCAGATACATTTCCTCCGAGGCCTGGGGCAGGTGCCAGTTGGCGTCGAAGATCAGCAACACGCCGCCGGGCCGGAGCACCCGCAGCCACTCCCGGTAGACCGTGACATGCTCCCGAAGGGCGTGGGTCACGTTGCGGCTCACCACAAGGTCAAAGCTGTCGTCGGGAAAGGTCAGCTCGTGACAGTCCATCTCCATGATCTGCGCGTCAGCGCCGTACTCGGCCACATTCGCCCGGGCTTTTTGGAGCATGCCCTCCGCGGCGTCGACGCCGGTGACATGGTATCCGGCTTTGGCCAGGATGATGGTGAAAAACGCCGGGCCGCAGCCGCAGTCCAGCACCTTCAGCCCCGGACGGCTGCCCGTCTGGGCGGCGATCAGCTGCCGCCATCCTTCCACGCGAAAGCTGGAGAGCTCATCGTGGATGATCCTGTCGTAATTGTCCGAGCCTTTTGTCCATCGCTCGTTGATGGCTTTCTGCTCCGGATTCATACCGTCACCTCCGGTTTTTCCGCCCGCAGCATAAACAGCGGCGTGGCGGCATAGGCCAGCTTTTCCTTCTCGCTCCACAGCTTTTCCGTCACGTCCCGCTCGAAAGAGATGTTCACGAAAGGCAGCTGTTTGAGCACACCGTAATCAAAATCCGGGCGGATTGCCTTGCCGAAAACCTTGTAATTATCCGGTTCCAGAGGGGTATCGATGTACTCATAGGAACCGTCATGGGTATAACCCCGGCCGTACTTTTTCAGCACCAGCCGCTCCCGGCGGATGGCCTCCTCCCGGATGGGGCCGGGCTGATAGGGCAGATGCCAGTTGGCGTCGAAGATCAGCAGCACGCCGCCGGGCCGGAGCACCCGGTACCACTCTCCGTAGACCTTCAGATGCTCCCGGATGATATGGGTCACGTTCCGGCACACGATCAGGTCGAAGGTGTTGTCGGGATAGGTCAGCTTGCCGAAATCCCCCTGCCGGAGCTCCGGCGTCACGCCGAAGGCCGCGGCGTTTTTCCGGGCGTGAAGGAGCATTCGTTCCGATCCGTCGATCCCGACAACGCTGTGGCCTGCCCGGGCGAGCAGCACAGAGAAGAAGCCGGCGTCCAGAACCCGCAAAGGCTGGTTGGCCGGGGCGTTTGCTTCGATGAGCCGCAGCCATTCTGCGGGTCTGTCGGTTTTGAATTCATCCACAACGTAGTCGTTGAAATTGTCGGAGAGTTCGCTCCAATGCTCGTTGATCCGTTCCTGTAATTCCATTGATTCTCCTATCGTTCAATCCACTGTCAGTAAAAAAGCCGCTTTGTATGGTCTTCCATATATTCAGGTTCCCGCGCGCAGCATGAAAAGGGGCGAGACAGGATCGGTTATTCTTCACCCGGCTGCTCAGGGGCGTTGTTTCCGTGCAGACGGCAATGGGCGGGCGGCTCAGAAGATCGCCTCCACCAGTCGTCTGGCATAATCCGACTGCGGGTGTAAGATCACCTCGTCCGGCAGTCCCCGCTCCACTATTTTGCCGTCATAGAGGACGATGACCTTGTCGCAGAACTGCTGCACCAGGGCCAGGTTGTGGCAGATGAAGAGGTAAGCCAGGTTTTTCTCCTTCTGCAGCTGCTGCAGAAGCTCAATGATCTGCTTTTGCACCGTCACGTCCAGCGCGGAGGTGGCCTCGTCGAAGATGAGGATCCGCGGGTCGCACATCAGCGCCCGGGCGATGGCCGCGCGCTGGCACTGACCGCCGGAGACCTGGTGCGGGTAGCGCTCGAGAAACTCTCCCGGAAGGCCGCACTGTTCCAGAAGCCCCCGGGCCTTGGCCTCCCGCTCCGCCTTGGAGACACCCTTGTTCCGCAGGCTCTCGCAGATGCCGTCGCCCAAAGTGCGCCGGGGATCGAAGGAGCCGGTCGGCGTCTGAAAGACCATCTGGATCTTGGCATAGACCGGGATCAGCTGCCGCCCGGTGAGCTTGGTGATGTCCTGGCCGTCGATCTCGATGGTGCCGGTGGTGGCATCGATCTGCCGGGTGATGAGCTTGGCGATGGTGGACTTGCCGGAGCCGGATTCGCCCACGATGCCCAGGATCTCGCCGGGCATCACGTCAAAGCTCACATGATCCACGGCGAAAAATTCGTTCTTCCCCGCACGGGAGAACGATTTGGAAAGGTCTGTGACCCTCAGGATCGGTTCCATGGACTACCTCCGCAATCTGGGAACTGCGCTGAGCAGTTTCCTGGTATAGTCGTTCTGGGGATTCTCCAGCACGTCCTTCGCCTTGCCGTACTCCATCACGTTGCCGTTTTGCAGTACGAGGATGCTGTCTGCCATGGCGGAGACCACGCCGATATCGTGGGTCACGATGATGATGGCGGTGCCGAACACGTCCCGGACGTTCAGCATCTCCTCCACAACCTGACGCTGTACGGCCACGTCCAGAGCGGAGGTGGGCTCGTCGGCCATAAGGATGGCGGGGTTCATCAGCATGGCGATGGCAATGCCCGCGCGCTGATTCATGCCGCCGGAGAGCTCGAAGGGATAGCTGTTCCAGACCCGCTCGCCGTCCTTGAAGCGCAGCTTGTCGAAGAGCTCCATGGCCGTCGCCTTGGCCTCATGCACATCCACCTTGTGGTGGGCAGACAAACTCTCCACGATCTGCTCGCCGATGGTGCGGATCGGGCTCATGGACGCGCCGCAGTCCTGGAAGATCATGCCGATCTTCTCTCCGCAGATCTTGCGCATCTCTTTTTCGGGCAGATCCGGCAGGTTCTTTCCCTCGAACCAGATGTCGCCCCGGGTGACCATGCCGCTCTCGCCAAGAAGACCCATGGCGGCTTTAATGAGCGTGGATTTGCCGGAGCCGGATTCGCCCACCAGGCCCAGGATCTCCCCCGGATGAAGCTGAAAGCTTACGTCGTGAACCACGGCGTTCCCGTTAAAGGAAATCTCCACGTGTTGATAATCCAGTAATACTGACATAGGTTGACCTCAATTTCTGTGATCTCTTGAACCTCGGCTCAAAACAGACGCTTTCTCTGTGCTGAGCCCATGCTCAACAGCTCGGGACAAGAGGGGCGGGCAAGCCCGCCCCTCTCGGATAAAATCAGTTAATGTCCAGATCCGCAGTCAGCTCGTAGAAGTCGCAGGTATGCGCTTCCAGACCGGTGACATTGGACTGCATGATCATGCTCATGCGCAGGAAGGAGCAGAAGAAGTAGGAATTGTCATCCAGGAGCTCCTGCTGCATCTCGACCGCGATCTTGGCGCGCTCGTTGACATCGAAGGTGCCGCGCAGCTGCACAGCCAGTTCCTCCAGCCTGTCGCTGTGGTGGCCGCCGGAGTTCTTGACGGAGTTATCCAGGCAGTAGGTGTCAAAGAAGTTCTGGGGGTCGCCCAGGCCGGCGTTTACGTTGGCACTGACCCAGATATCCCAGGCCGTGGGATCCTTGCGGATGTTATTGTGATCCTTGGTGCTGTTGATCTGAACGTCGATGCCGATATCCTTGAGGGTCGCCTGTGCGGACTCAGCCAGCAGAGGCAGCTCCTGACGGCTGGGATAGGTCAGCCAGCGGATGGTCAGCTTCACGCCGTCCTTCTCGCGGATCCCGTCGCCGTCGGTATCGACCCAGCCGGCCGCTTCCAGAACAGCCTTGGCCTGCTCGGGATCATAGGAGACCGTGTTGATGCCCTGACCGAAGGCAAAGCTGTCAGGGAATGCGCCGGTGGCCGTATAGCCGTAGCCGTTGAGCAGCACGTCGACGAAGCCCTGCTTGTTGATGCCCATGGCGACCGCCTGACGCACGGCAGGGTCGCTCATAATCGAGTAGCTGGGATTCTCCTCGTGGAGGTTCACCATGCCCCAGAAGCAGCGGCTGGTCTGGATGCTGGAGAAGGTGTAGTTGTCGTTCTCAAAGATCGGATAGCTGGCATAGGCCATGCCGTAGGCGGCGTTGATCTCGCCGGACTGGAGAGCAAGGGCCAGAGTATCGCCGTCGGAGATGGTACGGACGGTAATCTCGTCAATATGGACCTCGCCGTCCCAGTAATTCACGTTCTTGACCAGGCTCACATGGTCGTCGGTCACGACCTCAGTCGCCACATAGGGGCCGGTGCCGACTACACAGCCGTCCTCAGGGATGCCGACTTCCATGTCGATGATGCAGCCGTAGGCCTCGGAGAGATAGTTCATCAGGATGGGGTTAGGCTCGGAAGTGACGATGGTCAGCTTCTGACCGTCGGCCTCCATGGAGGCGATCTTCAGGTTGTCGGCGGCGCGCTCGTGGACCTGGACCAGGTGCTCGAAGCAGGCCTTGACAGCCGCCGCGTCCACCTTCTTGCCGTTGGAGAAGCAGACGTTGTCCTTGATCACGATCTCCCAGGTGGTCTCATTCACGTTGACGGCGCTCTCCGCCAGCCAGGGCTGCAGCGTGCCGTCGTCCGCGATCTTCATCAGCGTCTCGCCCACGCCGTAGCGGATGCAGGGCCAGCCGGAATAAGCGTAATGGGGGTTGATGTCGGGCTCCTCATTCTCCGCGTTGAAGGTGGTGTCGCCGAAGACGAAGGTTTTCTTCGCAGCAGGCGCAGTGCCGGAGGAGTTACCGCTGCCATCGCCGGAGGCAGCGGGGGTGCTGGCGCTGCTGCCGCAGCCGGCCAGGATGCCGACAGAAAGGCAGAGGACCAGCAGGATTGCCAGAATCTTTTTCATGTTTGTCTGTTTCCTTTCTTCTATTTATCTATAAAAAACTTATAGATTACCTGTTAACGTGCACGGGAGTTCTTTGGATCCATATAATCGCGCACGGTATCGCCCAGAAGGTTGAAAATCACAACCGTCAGGAAGATCGCAAAGCCGGGCGACAGAACGAGCCAGGGATAGGTCTGCAGCATGCTTCTGCCGCCGGACATCATGTTGCCCCACTCGGCCGTGGGCGGCTGGGCGCCGAGCCCCAGGAAGGAAAGCCCTGCCAGCTCCATCATCATCGTGCCGATATCCAGCATAGCCGTCACCAGGATCGGGCCCAGGATATTCGGCAGGATGTGCCGGAGGATCATCTGCATGGACGTGCTGCCGGAGAGTCTTGCCGCTGAGACGAAGGGGCCGTTTTTCAGCGCCAGGGTCTGGCTTCGCGCCACACGGGCGTATTTCGGCCAGCTGATGACTGCCAGCGCGATGACCGCGTTGCTGACACCGCCGCCCAGCAGAGCCGCGATGGCCAGGGCGAAAACCAGGCCCGGGAAGGCCAGGCAGACGTCCGAAATCCGCATCACGATAGAATCAAGCGCGCCGCCGTAGTAGCCGCAGAGCGTTCCCACAATGGTGCCGAATATGGAGATCACGCCCACCAGCGCCAGCGTGGAAAAGATGCTGGTCTGCGCGCCGACAACGACGCGGGAGAACATGTCCCGCCCGTATTGATCGGTGCCCATCCAGTGCGCCGCTGACGGAGCCTGCCGGGCTTGGCTCAAATCCTGCGCATAAGGATCGTAGGGGACGATTTTGTCCGCAAAGACCGTGACGAGCAGCAGGATCGCCACCAGCACCAGGAAAAAGATCAGCCTGCCCTTGATGGTGTTCTTCTTGACCTTCTGGATCCGGACTGTGATGGTTTCATTCATTGTTCGATCCCTCCCAGTCTGATCCGTGGATCGAGATAGCGATAGCTCAGGTCGGTGATGAGGTTTACCAGCACGTAGATGATGGCCATCCACATGACATAGGCCTGGATGATCGGATAGTCGCGCATGTTGATGGCGTCCACCGCCATCTTGCCCACACCGTCCCACATGAAGATGGACTCGACAATGGCGGTACCGCCCAGCAGCGAGCCGATGGAAAGGGTCAGCAGCGTGATGATCGTCACAAGGGATGCCTTCATGACGCTCTTCATCATGGTGGTGGAGAAGGGCACGCCGCGGGCCTTGGCGCCCAGGACGTAATCCTTGCTCAGCTCGTCCAGCACCGTTGCCCTCACCTGCCGCAGATACTTGGCGGACATGGCGATGGCCAGCGTGAGAGAAGGCAAAGCCACGCTCTGCAGGCTCACGCCCTTGGAGATGACCGGGAACCAGCCCAGCCGGATGGCAAACAGATACATCAGCAGCAGGGAGACAAAAAAGTTTGGCAGAGAGTTTCCGATGAAGCTGGCCGTGCGGATCACGTAGTCGGTCGCCTTGTTCTGCTTGACAGCCGCCCAGATCCCCAGCGGGATCGAGATCACCACCGTCAGCAAAATGGAGACGACCGTCAGCAGGAGCGTGGCCGGCAGCTTGGAAACGAAGGTGGAAAAGACCGGCTTGTTCGAGACATAGGAGGTCCCCATATCGCCCCGGAGCAGATTGCCGAGCCAGGTGAAATACTGCACGACGAAGGGCTTGTCCAGGCCCAGCTCCTCTCTGGCAGCGTCGATGAGCTCCTGGGAGACCGTTTCGCCGGTGTTCTCCATTTTCTGCTCGACCACGTCGCTGCCCGCGATACGCATCATGCCGTAGGACAGGAAGGTAATTGCGAGCAGGATCGGGATCAGCTGCAGCAGACGCCTGACTGCATAGTTTTTCATGGTCATGCCTCTCTTTTTGTGGAAATCAGAAGAAAGGAAAATGCTGTTTATTTGTACGCCGCGATCGTGAAGATCGGCGTGGGGTTGAAGAATTCGTCGATCTCGGCATAGATGCGTTTGTATACGCCCATGTCCACCGTGACCCGTTCAAAGCCAGCCTCCACCAGCAGCTGCACGTCCCACTGGGGGCGCGGCCCGTGATAGGCGCCGACTTCCATGGTGATGGCCTCGTTTTCCGCCTGCATGTATTCCGGTACCAGCTTGTGCGCATGGTTCTCCGGCAGCTCGTGCTCCTCTTCGTCTTCCAGCGCGGCGCTGTAATCCGCGTCGAAGTTGATAAGGACTCCGCCTGGCTTTAAGATCCGGTACCATTCCCGATAGGCCTTTTCGATATGCGGCAGCGTCCAGGTCAGGTTGCGCGTCACCAGCACGTCAAAGCTCTCGTCCGGGAACTCCGGCTCTTCCGCGTCCATCAACTGGAAGTGGACGTTCTGACCCAGCACGGCTGCCATGTGCTCGGCATGCTCGATCATATCCGGCGTCAGGTCAATGCCGGTGGTCTCATGCCCCTCGGCAGCCAGCAGACAGGCAAAGAAGCCCGTACCGGTGCCCACGTCCAGGATGCGCAGGGGCTTCCCCTGGGGCAGATACCGGCGAAACTCGGTGAGCCATCGCTCCCGTTTCTCGCTGTCATACTCCCGCAGGCGTTGGACTTCAAATCCCTCCGCTCGCCGCGACCAGTAGCGCTTTACGCGATTCTTGATTGGTTCCATATGATCCTCCTCTGTGGCCGCTTTCAGCCCGTGCTCCTTCAAATGCAAAGCGGCTGAGCAGCCCGTATCATCCAGACTGTGGGTCCGAAACGCAGAAAAACACGGAATGATCCGAGTTCTTCCCGCTCGGACGGCTGTTTTTCACAAAACGAAAAATAAAAAAGACAGGACGATACTCCGCCCCTGCGGCGGAATACGTCCTGCTGTTGTTCAGTCGGACTCTTTTCGATTTTTAACAAGACAGGCTGTTCGTTACAGCTTGATGCTTTTTTTGATTTCCTCTACCCGGACCGGTTGCCCTTCGGATATAAAAACCCGAAGATCCCCAAAACGCAATTCCCGAATGATCTGGATAAGCTTTTGCTCTTTTTCCGTCAGTTTCAATTCCTGCGGCATACGGTTTTTCTCCTTTTTTTGGAATGTATAAGGATTTTAGCATCCGTCAAATCTATCCACAAGCCCCCGGGGGGGATACGAGACGACCTGGCTGCTCGACAGAAATCAAAATCGGCGTTTTCACAACGTCAATTCAGCCGCATACGGCGAGGCCGTTTTTCTGACGGTTGCCATGAACAGCGAAAAGTTGCGATACTGTTCCAAATCGTTCTCGTTGTAGACCCGGGAGTTGAGGTTTTCCCGGACTTCAAACCCATAGCCCGCGGCCTGCCAGAATTTCCTGTCCCATTCCGGACGCCGCCGAAAGGTCATGGGCAGAGAGTAAGCGAGTTCTTCCATCTCGCTCGACCGGGAGTACTCCTTCAGGCGCATCTCCTCCGGCCGTACGGAGTCATCTGCCAGATAATTGTACCACTCCGCGTCGAAATACCGCAGCAGCCCACCCGTCCGCAGCAGGGAACCCCAAATCGCCATCGTTTCGTCCGGCTGCGGCAGGGCCCAGGTCACATTCCGGGATACGATCATGTCAAAGCTCCCCGGGGCGAAGGGCAGGGTATGCCCCACCTGTACGAATTCCACCGCCGCCCCGGCCGCGGCAGCGTTTTTCTTTGCCTGTCGGATCATTTCCTTATTCATATCCGCCGCCGTCACGATATGCCCCCGTTTGGCGCACAGGATGGAGAAAAAACTCGGTCCGGCTCCGATATCCAGGATCCGAAGGGGACGGGACTCATCCACGCCTTCGAAAAGAAGCGTTTCCCATGCGGTTCTCTGCTCGCTTTGGAGCTCTCTTCGGTTCATATCGCTGTAGCTCTCCGACCGATGGGTCCAGTAGCGATCCATGGCCTCTTCCGCCGCCAGCATTGCCCGGCCCGCCTCGTTCTTTTCATCCATTTTGACCCCTCCTGATCTGTCCGGCAGCATGAACAGGAGCAGACGAGCTGCAAGGCGCCTGTCTGCTCCTGTTTTGCCGTTTTTATTTCTCTTCCATATCCACAAGGGCCTTGGACAGAGCCTCGTTGCCCTGATCGAAGAAGCGCACCGCCTCCATGGCCTGCTCGTAGGCCTTCTCATTGCCGGCATCCTTTACCTTCTGCGCCAGTTCCGCCAGCTCCCGGGTGTGGTCGGCGTTGTGCCTTGCCATATAGCGCATCAGGGCCGTCAGCTGATCTGCAGGCGCCTCGCCGGTGTGCTCGTGGTGATGCTGGTGGGCCTCGTGCTCATGGGCGTGCTCATGCTCATGATCGTGCTCGTGCAGATGGGTATGCTCATGCCCCTCGCCGTGAGAATGGTCATGCTCATGGGTATGGGTGTAAGTGTGCGTGTGCTCGTGGGCGTGCCCGTCGTCTACGGAGCCGTCCTCATGGATGTGAGGGTGAGAGTGGGTGTAGGTGTGCTCGTGCTCATGGGTGTGCTCATGTTCGTGGTCGCTCATTTGTTATGCCTCCTGTATCATTTTTTGACCGGATTGTTTCATAAAGCCGCCCCCTGCCGAGAAGCAGGGGGCATAAGGAAAAGGAACGGCGCTTTATTCTCTCAGCGCCTTGCCGCATCGCACGATACGGCATCATGAAAAAAACCTGCTGCTAACTATAATACTCTGTCCGTATTCTGCCCGCAAGCCCCCCGGGGGGATATAAAACCACGATTGTATCGGATGTCCCGCAGGGCAAATACAAGGCAGGGAAACAATTACACATGGAAACGGTCGTAGGTTTTATAGCAGTCAACGCAGACCTTTCTCCCGTTCTGGATGCGTATCCAGTTGGAGGCGGCGCTCTCTCCGCATACCTCGCATACATAGGAATCAAAGATTTGCGCCTCCTCGGGCAGCTCCAGACGCGGTTCTTTCACGTCAAACAGCTTCTCGGGAGCTGTTTTCTGATAGTAGGCGAAGGTCTGCTCCCGGGTCATCCCCTCCGGCTTCGGGCGCAGCACAAGGCGTACCGACCGGCCGTCCTTCCGGTTATAGAAGGAGAAGGCCTGCTTGCCTGTCAAATGGAACAACAGATTGCCCTTCCCCGCGCTGCAGCCCAGCATTACCTGGACAGCATCCACGCCGCAGGCGTCGTTTTCCGAAATGCAGACTGTCTCTTCATCCTCGGAATGTTTCAGATCCAGCAGCTTCATGGCATACAGGGCCGCCTTGAAGCCGATGGTCAGGCCTCCGCATTCATGCCCGTGAAAGGCCACGCATTTGGACCACAGTTCCGTCTCATTCATAAGGTTTTCCTCCTGCAAGATTTTGTTTTTTGAAAACTCCTTTTACGATTGCCTGCAATGGACGGCCGGTTAAATCAACTGCTTTCTCCATTCTTCGGAACCCCCTCCGGGGAAGGTGTACCGGGCCCACACCCTTTGAAGTCGGAACCTCATTTTGCTGACGCTGTACCAGCCGCAGTCCGTCTCCCCGGTAAGGACGGCGTCCGAAATCAGTTCCAGCGTCCTCAGCGCATTCAGCCCCTCTTTTCCGAGACCTCCTTCAAAAACATCGATCTCGCCCTCCACATACGGACGGTCACCTTTTATCATCGGGACAGACCGGATCTCACAGGCCGGTTCCCGCGCCAGAGTGAGGAAGCAGTTTTGCATCAATCCGGTAATATATGCCGCATTGGGATTCGCTTTCAGCCCTTGAAACGGTTGATCTCCGGCAGCGTTCTCCCAATCGACCCGCAGACGGCGTTTAAACTCGTCCAGCCAGGCAGCGACTGCCTGGCTTGTGCGCTCCTCATCCACCAGAATCTCTGTGGAATGCTCATACTCATAATCCGACACTGCCATAAAGTTCACCGGAATCCTTTTTTATGCCTTTGCGCCGTGAATATAGTTTGACTCCCCGCTGACCGGACGGGGAGTCAAACAGAGGAGGAGTAGAAAAAGAAACTCATCGGAAGGATGACCTCCCGGGGCCTGAACCGGGAAAAACAACAGAAGAAGTCCTCTTTCATTGACACACTAACATAGCAAAAACACGTCCGCAAGCCCCCCGGGGGGATGTTTTTTACCGTTTTTATACGAAAATCAGAATAATTATCCCCCCGGGGGGCTTATTTCAGAACAATACCTGTGCTACGATACACAGGAAAATTGAAAAACGGAGTGATCAAATGAACACAAAGGGTCTCAGGATGCTGCTGCTCGGCGTCTACGGCATGGAGATGGTCGAATGCGGCGGCACTCTTTGCAAAAACGTGAAGCTGGGCGGGGTCTCCCACGCCAGCATCCTTTTCGCCGGAGATAAAATGCGCGAAGGATTGGATGTGTCTGCGCCGATCCTGGGCTGTACGATCGAATACCAGGGCATGAATTCAGCGGCGATCTCCGCCTCTCTGGAAGAGAAATTGCAGTTGATCCGCTGCATCCGCCGCTTTCGGCCGGATATCATCATCACACAGGATCCTGAACATTGTGTGGATGATCTGGATCCCGGTCGGCGTCCGGCCATGACTCTTCTTCTGGAGGCCATGGCTTTGGCCGGGCGGGATTTCACCGGCGATACGACAGGGCTGAAACCTTGGGGAAAGTTTACCGTGTATTTCATGACGCCGGAGCACCCCAACTGCCTCGTGGACATCAGTGACGTGTGGCAGGAAAAATGCGCAGCTATGGACGCCCTGACCTATCAGCTGGAATTCATCGGCGAACTCATGGAGGGCAGCCGCAGGAAACCCTATTATGAAATGTTGATTCCCGGCTTTTCCGACCTGCGCGACAATGTCGCCGTCGGGACGGCGGCAAAGCGCCTGCAGGATCAGGCATACCACCTGTATTACGGAAGCACAGGCCATGATGACGTGTTTCTTTCGGAAGCCTTTCGGAGAAGCAATAAATTCATCCTGGACAACCTGGTTATATAAAACAATGAAAAGAGGAGGACCCAGCATGAAATCCGTGAAACGTCTGCTCCCGCTGCTTCTGGCAGTACTGATGGTACTGTCCCTCTGCGCCTGCGGCAGCAATGCCGCAGCTCCCGCGAAAACAGAACCCACCGCTGCTGCCGAAGCACAGGCAGAACCCGCATCCGAAGCGACTCCCGAACCCACGCAGGAACCCACGCCCGAGCCCGTGACGCTGACAATTGCGATCACCAAGGATGAGAACAGTCTCGCCCCCTTTACCTATGTTTCCGCCACCGGACTCACCGTCAACCGCCTGGTCTATGACACGCTGTTCACCCCGGATATGGAAAACAACGTCGTTCCCTGGATGGTGGAGGATGACTACACGGTGGAAAACAACCAGGTCTATACCATGAAGCTGCTCCCGGGTCAGTTCTTCCACAACGGCGATCCTGTCAATGCGGAAGCCGTCAAGTTCTCCTTTGAGTACCCGGGCGACAAGAACGTCTCCGGCCAGCGCAAGGTCTGCAACAAGATCGAGAGCATCGAGGTGCTCGGCGAGCTGGAGCTTCGCTTCACCTTGAAGACTCCTGACGTGAACTTCCTGCGGGACGGCTTCTGCCTCATCCGCATCATTGATCCCGCCGTTTATGAGGGCGTGGAAGATCCCACCACGGTGGAGGCGTCTATCGGCAGCGGCATGTACAAGCTCGCGGAGTATAAAACCGGAGAGTACTACGTCCTCGAGGCAGTCGATGGATACTTCCGCGGAACGCCTGCCGTCCAGACGATCAACATGCCGATCATGGGCGACTCGACAGCCATTCAGCAGGGCATCCTCTCCGGTGAGCTGGCCGCCTCTACCGGCAACATCGGCATGGAGATGGTGGAAACCTTTGCCGCCAATCCCGACCTCGCTGTTGTCGCCAACGCGGATTACGGCCCCACGATCATCAACATCAACAATGAGCGCGCACCCTTTGACCAGGTCGACTTCCGCAGGGCGCTGACCTACGCCATCGACGTCAACGGCATATGCCAGATGATCTACGGCGACTATGCGCTGCCCGGCGCGCCCGGCTGCCTGCGTACGGATCTGCCCTATGCCAACCAGACGGCTTATACTTATGATCCCGCCAAGGCTGTTGAACTTCTCGAAGGTCTCGGCTATACTGAACTCAACGCTGACGGCATCCGGCTGGACAAGGACGGCAATCCGCTGCACATTCAGATCCTGAGCTACGCCGAAAGCCCCCAGCGCACCCGTATCTGCGAGCTGATGAAGGAGGATCTTGCCGAAGTCGGTATCGAGCTGGAGCTCGTCACCATGGATATGGATACCGCCGACACCTATATTTGGCCTGATTTTGACGTGGCCAACGGCAGAGACTACGATCTGTCCACCTGGGGCTGGGGCACCGCAGCCGGCAACTCCTACACCTATCTGATCTCCCTGTGCCACAGCGATCCCGGCATCGGCACCTACAACGTCTGCGGCTTCAAGAGCGAACGCTTTGACGCTCTGGTGAATGGCGCAACGATCACCTCCATCGCGGATATGGAAGAGCTGCTCCGGCAGCTGCAGGAAGTCGTCATCGACGAGGTGCCGCTGATCACCATCGGCTGCCCGGACAAGCTGCAGGTCGTGAACACTGCTCTTTATGACGGCTGGCAGTCCGGCAAGGGTGCTAATGTCGTCAACATCTATTCCTTCCTTCCCGACGCTTAAGTCTGCAAACTGGTTCCATCTGTAATTGAACATAGGAAAAACCTCAAACAATTTGTTTGAGGTTTTTCCTGCTTGACAGAAAGACGCGAAATGAGAAAACGAATCCTTCATTATCTCCTGCTGTTGGCTCTGGTAATCACAGTCAACTTCTTCCTGCCGCGGCTCCTGCCCGGTTCCCCGATCAAAACGCTTACCGGGGAAGAGGTTGGAAGTCTGACCGCGGCGGAAAAGCAGGGGATCCTGGCTGCCTACGATCTGGATAAACCCCTGGGGAAGCAGTTTTTGCTGTATCTCCGGAATCTTTTTACGCTCAACTGGGGCAATTCCTATTCCAAGCGGCAGCCGATCTGGCGGCTGATCCGGTCACGTACCGGCTGGACGCTGCTGCTGGCCGGATCAAATCTGTTGGTTTCTACAGTGATCGGGAGCCTTTTGGGGCTTTTTGCGGCCTCGCATCGGCAGAGCCGCCGCGGAGCTGCCGCTTTGATCGGCTCCACGGTGATCTCCTCTCTGCCCTCCTTTTGGGTAGCCATGATCCTGTTGAGTGTTTTCGGCGCGCAGCTGGGCTGGTTTCCGCTGTATGGAGCCTATGATTTGTGGGGCAAGTATACCGGCTTTGCCAGATTCCTGGATATACTGCGCCATCTGGCACTGCCGCTGATCACCATGGTGTTCACATCGTTTATGATGTTTTTCACCACGGCGCGGTACGGCGCGCTTCAGGTGCTCAGCGACGATTACATTAAAATGGCCTACATGCGGGGCATTTCTCCGGGAAGGGTACGGAGGGCCTACGTTCTTCGCAACACCTGGATCCCGGTGTTTACCATGGTCATGCTGGACGTGGGGTATCTGCTCAGCGGTTCCGTGCTGATCGAAACGGTTTTTTCCTACCCGGGGCTGGGAAGCCTGATGCAGGAAGCGGTGCGTGCCAGGGATTATCCGCTGATCCAATATACGTTTCTGGTATCGTCCACACTGACGATCTTTGCCATGTTCCTGGCGGATCTGTGCCAGCCTCTGGTGGATCCGAGACTGCGGGGTGCCGGCGATGAATAACCTCGGCAAAGTCGGCGTCGTTCTGCTTGCTTTTATCCTGCTGATCGCGCTCTTCGCTCCGCAGCTGGCTCCTTACGACCCCCACAAAAGCTCTCCCCAAAACTATCAGGCGCCCGGCAAAGAGCATTTCCTGGGAACAAATGATATCGGCCAGGATATTTTTTCAGAGCTGCTGTTCGGCGCGCGGACATCCCTGCTGATCGGCTTTCTCTCTGCCCTGATTTCGATCGCCTTGGGTACCCTGATCGGCATGCTGGCCGGATGGTTTGAAGGCGGTACCGATCGATGGTTAATGAAACTCACCGCTTTCTTTATGACGATCCCGTATCTCCCGGCAGTGATCATCCTCAGTGCGTTCACCCGGCCCGGTATCATCAGCACGTCTGTGATTCTCGGGATCATGTCCTGGCCGGCGACGGCGCGTATTGTAAGATCCGAAACAATGACCTTGAAAAAGCGTGAGTATATACAGGTATGCAAGGCCATGGGCGCGCCGGACCGGTACCTGCTGTTTCGCCATATTGTGAAAGAACTGATGCCGCTTATCATGTACCGGGCGGCTGCCCGGGTCAGGGCAGGCATTCTCGGCGAGTCTTCCCTCAGCTTTCTCGGGCTTGGCAGCGCCGCGCAGAAAAGCTGGGGAACGATGCTGTATTACGCGCAGGCCAAAAACGCGCTGCTGACAAAAGCCTGGGTCTGGTGGGTGCTTCCTCCGGGCTTGTGTATTGCCCTGGTATCCTGCGCCCTTTCCATGATCTCTTATGGCGCGGAAACCCGGCTGGACCGGAGAATGGAGGATCTGCTATGAGTATCCTTCTTGAGATCCGCGATCTGACCGTCCGGTATCGCGGAGCGCCGGCTCCCGCTGTGGAGGGTCTCAGCTTTTCCCTGGAAGAGGGCGAGATCCTCTCCCTTCACGGCCCGTCCGGTTCCGGCAAGAGCACGGTCGTGTGGGCGCTGATGGGCATGCTGGAGGCCTACCACGCCTCCGCGAGCGGCGAAATCACATTTCTCGGGGAAAAAACGGATCTGCAGGCGCATCCGGCCGGGCTGAAACGCCCGTGGTCGGAAATCGCCCTGATCCCCCAGTCCTCCATGAGCGTGCTCAATCCGATCCAGACGATCGGGCAAAGCATGCTGGAGATGATGCGCGCTCACGAGGGACGGGGGCCGCGTGCGCCTCGGGAAGAGCAATGCCGACAGCTGCTCCGGCAAGTCAGTCTTCAGCCGGAGGTTCTCAAAGCCTATCCCTTTGAGCTCTCCGGGGGCATGATGCAGCGAGTTTCCATCGCCATCGCGATCCTGTACCGTCCGAAGCTTCTGATCATGGACGAGGCGACGACGGGACTGGACGTGCTGACGGAGGCAGATCTTCTCGGGGAGATCCGGCGGTTAAAACGGCAGGAGAATATGAGCATTTTGATGATCAGTCACGACCGGATCCTCTCTGACGCCTTCTGCGACAGGAGGATCGAGATCGGAGGCGCCCATGGATGAGTGTTTGCGTGTGGAAAAGGTCAAAAAGACCTTTCCCGCCCAAAGGGGCAAGGGAAGTGTCCTTGCGGTTGACGGCGTTTCCTTCGCGCTGCGGCCGGGAGAAACGCTGGGGATCATCGGACCCAGCGGCTGCGGTAAAACGACATTGTCGCACATGATTCTGGGGCTTGAAAAGCCGGATACGGGCACGGTCCGCGTTCGTGGGCGGATCGGCTTTGTGCCGCAGGATCCCTACGCCTCTCTCGACCCGAAGCTGAACGTGTATCGCTGCATCGCCGAGCCGCTGATTTTTTTACGCCTGCAAAAAAGCTGGGCCGCCTGTGAAGGCGCGGTTCGCGCCGTGATGGAGCAGGTGCATCTGAACTATGAGGATTACAAAGATCGTCTGCCCTCCCAGCTTTCCGGCGGTGAGAGGCAGCGGGTGTCCATCTGCCGCGCCCTGGTGCATCAGCCCGATCTTCTGATCCTGGATGAACCCACATCCATGATCGACCAGGAGGTCCGTCTGGAGATCGTCTCCCTGCTTCGCTCGCTTGCTGTCCACGGGCAGCGCGCGCTTTTGATGGTCACGCACGATATCGTGATTTCCGTTGGGATATGTGAACGCCTGCTGGTCATGGAACGGGGACGTGTCGTGGAGGAAGGCTGTACAGAGGACGTTCTGAAAAATCCCAAAGCCGATCTGACCAGACGGCTGACGCTTGCCTCTCAGGATATTCGGGCGTATTGGGATACGAAGTCCTGGTGAATTCATACCAGAGCAAGGATGCGGGATGGTTATATCCCGGTTGATATTTTGTTAACCAACCCCGGTGCTGTAAAAACGGCTCTTTCAAGGTTTTTATGTCTCTGAAAGGCACCTTTAGGAGAAACGCCTCAAGCGGCAAACTATACCACTTGAGGCGTTTGAACTTATACGCTTTCATTAATCCCCGGAGTGGTCAAATTGACTGTTCCATGGATTTACCGTTACGAATCACAACACAATACCAAAAAGCCTAAAGTACATCGAATGGATTAAACTGCCCGTTTCATCTATTGTGGTTTGGTTTCGACTTGCCATGCTTAGTTGGCAAAGTTTTCAGCAAAGAAGATTTCTTCAGAATACGGATCAGGCTGGCAAATTCATCCTTCGTCAGCTTGTCGTAGTTGATCCCCAGCTGCCGGCAAAACAGACGGGCCTGGCGTTCCTCAACACTGCCCTCATAGTTCAAAGCTTCTTCCAACGCCTGACGTGCCGTATCCGCAGGATTGACGGCATCGGCGGTGGTAGTGTCCTTCCTGTGCGCTTCCCGTATATCCCGGATGATGCTGTCCAGATCATCATGGACAACCCGGCTGAAATATTCATCCTCATCAATTTGTGCCAGCTCCAGTGTGCGTATGTACAGGTCGTCTTCACCGGGGTCATATTTTTCCATGATCGTTTTCCGTGTCTCGTTCAGGACGGTGTTCATGTCATGCACCCGCATGGCCGCGATCCGATCCACACAGATCTCTGTGTCCACCATCAGGCGCTGAAAGTCCTTATGTGTCACTATCTCACTTAGCAGGCGGTTGTTGATCCTTCCGCTCGCCAATACCTGCAGCATTTCATCACCCAGATGCAGAACCGTCAGGTCTGTATCCGGGTGATTTTTCATTTCCGTGACACCCAACAGATAATCCGTAGACACACCATAGAACTCGGCCAGCGTAACGATGCTGTAGGGGCTTATATCCTTGTAATCATCGGCTTCATAGCTCCCCAAAGCGGACCGGGAAAGCCCGGTGGCGTCAGCCAGCTGTTCCAAAGTCAGTCCCTTCTCCACGCGCAGATCCTTCAGCCGTTCGGGAATGGTCAGTTTCACATACATCCTTATCACTCTCCTTCAGCAGCAGCATTTCCGCGAACGCGGAAAAAACGGGCTTTTCGAGGGTTTTTCCGACATCCCGGATATACGGGAAAGGGCGGTATTTTTCGATACGATACGGCCAGAAAAGTGAATGACCGTCCGAGCTGAGATAAACCGCCAAGAAGTCGAAAGACCGAGCGCCCCGCAAGGGGACGGCACAGCGCCGAGCAGGGTTGCCTGTCAGGAAACAGTGAGGGCAGAACGGCAAAAGCCCCGGTATCGCCTTCGGCACCACATCCGCTGTATTCCATCATACTCATTAAAAGTCCCATAAACAGTACTGCGGCTCAGCCGGATTCCAAGGCTGAGCCGCTTTTGTGTTCAGAGAGCATTTCACTTTTTCGAGAGAGGAGGAAGCGTAATGTCTAGAATTTTTGAAACTGTTATATCGGCTGTTCCTGTCAAAACAGCAGCGGAACGCTACGGCCTTCACCCAAACCGCGCAGACATGGTAAGATGTCCGTTTCACAATGATCGCACACCGAGCCTGAAACTGAACGACAGGTATTACTACTGCTTCGGCTGCGGAGCGACCGGCGATGTTGTGAATCTGACATCAAAGCTGTTTGGTCTCCAGCCATACGAAGCCGCCTGTAAACTGGCGGCGGATTTTAACGTAGGCACAGAGAAACCGGTCGGGGAATATGCCGGAAGGCCAGATTTCCATTCTCAGGCCGATCGCTGCAGGCAAGTCCTGGAAAGATATCTGGATCTGCTGTATCAGTGGAAAACCCGGTATCCCCCGTGCCATGAAACGGATGCTCCTGACTGGCGCTACGTGGAAGCCTGCCAGATGCTGGACTATATCGAGTATATGGCGCATGTGCTCAGTTCGGGAACGCTGGCACAGCGCAGCCTTCTGGCGGAGAAGCTGACAGCCGACGGCAAAATGGACCAGCTGGAGGAAAGGCTGAATCGGCTGCTCCGGGATGAAGCTCCCGTATGATCCCCCGCCCGGACGAGGGGCTGGAAGCGTCGAGGGCGGACATGCGGTCAACCGGCTTTTCGGATGACCGCGGTGGGCAGCGAGAATTTTCTTACTGCCCACGCCAGGGAAATGGAATGTTTTTTCATTCCCATTTTCCCGGCAGAGGCTGCCGCAGCGGCCGCATTCCCCGCATCCGCCTCGCAGAGCCCGCGGCACTTTGCAGCCCATCGGGCTGAAAGTGTCATAGTGGGTTACACAGTTTGAAAAAGCTGTGGAACGCGTCCCTGCCCCCCGCGAAACCCATTCGTAAGGGAGGTGAACACCATGAGAAAGAACTATGCCGTCGCCCGTGCCGTTCAGTATACACGGGCAAGCATCGGAAAAGCCGAAAGGCATATCGAACGCAAAAATGAAAGCTATGAAAATATGAACGTAGATCTCTCCCGGTCTCACATGAACGTCCATTTCAGGAGTTGCCAGGAACAGACCTATAACGCCCGGCTGGATCAGCTGATCGCGGACGGGACCGTTTCCCTGCGTGGCCTGAAACAGGACGCCAAGATTTTCGATGAAATGGTCTTTGATGTCAATACCGCTTACTTCGAAGAATTCGGCGGTTATGATTATGCCCGCGCTTTCTATGAAGAAGCGTTCCGGTTTGCGTTGAAAGAATATGGATCAGAAAACATCCTCTCTGCCGTCCTGCACGCAGACGAACTGAACACCGCATTGACAGACCAGTTGGGCCATCCTGTCTACCATTACCATCTTCATGTGGTGGCCCTGCCTGTGGTGGAAAAGGAGATCCTCTGGTCAAAACGATGCAGGGATCCCACACTGGTGGGAACTGTCAAAGATGTCATCCACCAGGTCAGCCATTCCAAGAAATGGGCTTCAAAGAAGGTCGTGGACGAGGAAGGCCACACTCATATCGTCAAGTCCTACGCCCTGCTGCAGGACCGTTTCTTTGAGCACATGCGCTCCGCCGGCTTTGAGGATTTCGAACGCGGTGAGCGCGGCAGCACGGCAGAGCATCTGTCTGTCACGGAATTCAAGGTTAAGAAAGAGGCAGAACGGCTGGAGGGTCTGCAAATCACAGCCAAAACCCTTTCTGAGGATATTGACCGGCTGGGAGAGGAAAAAGCCGCGGCAGTAAAGAAAGTCAATGCAGCTCAGAAGCATGTGGATCGTCTTGTCCCCAAGATGGAGAAGATCGAAGATCTTGCCCGCCGGTATTCCGGTGACGCCGATCAGGTCCTGCCGCAGCCGGAGGTGCTGGAATCCGCCAGATCTTACCGGGAGAAAAAGGCGGTTCCGCTTTACCGCAAAATCATCGGTGTGCTGCGCGGGCTCTTCAGCAAATACCTGGATCTTAAACACGATTATGAGGATCTGCAGAACAAGTATGCACGGGAGATCGACAGGGGAAACCAGATGAAAAAGACAATCCGGCGGCTGACCGGGGAAAAAGAAGGTTTGATGGGGACAGTCGCCAAATTCGACGCTCTGTGCAGGGGCTTAGGTCGCGAGCATATTGAGGCTCAGGCAAAAGCCATCCTGGAACGCGAGGAGAAAGAACGTCACCAGCAAAAACTGCTTCATGAGCGTCATGAGAAAGATGCGAGATAACGGCGGTCGGAATTGGTCCGCCTTTTGATTTTGAAAAAGAGGAGGAATGAGAATGAACAAACCTTCGGATATGCCGGAGTGGTACGACGGCAAAAAAGTCAATGAGATCCTGTTCTGTCAGGAGTTTCTATCGGAGCACTCGATGGTCTGTGTGAAGGGATGCTTCTTCACTGTGGAGCGCCGGATCACAGACGAGCGCGATCTGAAAAAGATGATATACGAAAAGTTGAAGGACTATGTAAGCGTCGGCGTTGCAAAAAAGGTGGACAGCCTGTTGGAGGTCATGAGGTCGGAAGCGTACCTGGAAGCTCTGCCTGCAGAGACAGACCGCATCCATGCGGCCAACGGGACGCTGTATCTGGACGGCAGCTTCACGGATGAAAAGGTATTCTGCCGGAACCGACTGCCCGTGCATTACTTGCCCGACGCGCCTGAGCCTGTCCGGTGGAAGCGGTTCCTTTCAGAGCTGCTGGAGCCGGAGGACATCCCCACCCTGCAGGAGTTCATGGGATACTGCCTGATTCCCACGACCAAGGCGCAGAAGATGCTCATGATCGTAGGCAAGGGCGGTGAGGGCAAGAGCCGCATCGGGACCGTCATGCGCTCGATCTTCGGCGACAATATGGCAAACGGGAACCTGACAAAGGTGGAGACCAACCGTTTTGCCCGGGCCGATCTGGAGCATGTGCTGGTGATGGTCGACGATGATATGAAGCTGGAGGCACTGCCTCAGACGAACTATATCAAGACGATCATCACCGCGGAGCTGCCGCTGGATCTGGAAAAGAAAAGAGAGCAGAGTTATCAGGGCGACCTTTATGTCCGTTTCCTTGGCTTCGGCAACGGATCCCTGAAAGCCCTTTACGACCGCAGTGACGGGTTTTTCCGCCGTCAGATCATCCTGACCACACGGCGGAAGGATAAGAATCGGGTAGATGACCCATACCTGTCTGAAAAGCTGATCGCTGAGAAGGAGGGTATACTCCTTTGGTGTCTGGAGGGGCTGCGGCGTCTGATCGCGCAGAACTATGAGTTCACCATCAGCCCCAGGGCAAAGGAGAATATGGAGCTTGCTGTAAGTGACGGAAACAACATTGTGGAGTTCATGGCTTCGGAGGGGTATATCCGGCTGAAGGCGGATTATGAAATATCCACCAAAGATCTGTACACGGTGTACCGGCTGTGGTGTGAGGACAACTCCCTGAAGCCTCTTGCCAGGAACAGCTTCAGCGCCTACCTGAAGGACAACAGCGACACTTACAACCTGGAGCCTACGAACAACATCTACAATGACCGGCATAAGCGCGTCCGGGGCTTTATGGGAATCGAGCTGCTGGAGAGACCGGAGGTCTTCCACGGCAGTTCTTTTTCTAATATGGAATGAAAAACAGCTGTACGTGTGTACGGTTGTACGACAGGCTTCGACGCCCCGTACATTTGTACGTTTGTACAGCTGTTTTTTAAACTCTTTTAAAAAAATGAAAGGAGGGATTAGCCTATGAAAAATGAGGTCCCGGTATGGGAAAAAGCGAATCTTACGCTTGAGGAGGCTGCTGCTTACAGCAATATTGGGATCAATCGTCTTCGCGATATCAGCGATGACCAAAACTGCCCCTTTGTACTCTGGGTAGGCAGCAAACGGCTTATTAAGCGAAAGCCCTTTGAGTCTTTTCTGGAAAAGAGCTTTTCACTATAATTCTGTTTTCAACCTATTCAAAGGCGCCTGGTTATGATATACTCCGGTTATCATATCAGGCGCTTTTCTATTATCAAGGAGGTTATTATGTCAGAAAAGCGCAAGGACAATAAAGGCAGAGTCCTGAAAGACGGCGAAAGTCAGCGAAAAAATGGGACGTATCAATATCGTTATAACGACGTAAAAGGAAACCGCAAATACGTTTATGCTCCAACACTCCAGGATCTCCGGGACAAGGAGCGAACGATTCAAAATGCACTTATCAACGGAGTGGACTACTGCGCAGGGGAGATGACTGTAATCGCACTGGTCAAAAAGTACCTTGCACAGAAAGCAGGGATGCGGTACAACACACGGGTCGGATACAACTTTGTATTGAATATTTTGAAAGAAGAGCCTTTTGCCTATCGCCAGATCAAAACGATCAAGCCTTCTGATGCAAAAGAGTGGTTTATCAAACTGAAAAACGACGGCCGGCGATACAGCTCCATACAAAGTATCCGCGGTGTAGTTCGCCCCTCCTTCGACATGGCGGTCGAGGAGGACATCCTTCACAAGAATCCATTCTCATTTACCCTGACGGATATCATACCGGACGACACGATAGAGCGCAAGCCCTTGACCGAGGCAGAGGAGAAGAAGCTGCTGGCTTATATCCTGGAGGATAAGAATCGAAGCAGGTATTATGATCCGGTCGTGATCCTGTTGGGGACAGGACTTCGAATCAGTGAGATGTGCGGCTTGACAGTTTCCGATCTGGATTTTGCCGGAAAAAGAATCCATGTGGAACGTCAATTGGTGCGAACCCGGAACTGCGAATACTATTTGGAAAAGCCCAAAACGGAAAACGGAGAACGCTATATTCCTATGAGCGATGAAGTGTATCAGGCGTTTAAACGGGTTCTGCGGGATCGGGTCAAGCCGAAGATTGAAGTCGTTGTCGACGGAAAGTGCGGCTTCCTCTTCCTGGATAAAGATGAGAAGCCGAAAGTGGCCGGTCATTTTGAGCACGCTCTGAAGCGGATCGTGGATAACTACAATGCTGCACATCCCGACCAATTAGTTGTGACGCCCCATGTTCTCCGCCATACTTTTTGTACAAAGCTTGCAAGAGCAGGAATGCCGATCAAGGAACTGCAATACCTGATGGGTCATTCCGATGTCGGTACGACGCTTAGGATTTATACGCATTTGGATTACGATGCAGCGGCAAAATCGTTCCAACAGTATGCATCTGTGGCGGGAATATAAGCTGAAATCTTACACCAGTTTTACACCTTTTTCCCATAAAGCTGCGTAGACTTGCGTAGATTTACACCGCAGGTTTTCTGATTAAATGTTCAGGAAACAACAAATAAAGGGCTATAAAGGGTTATAATCATATGATAAAAGTGCTTTTCGTTTGCCACGGCAATATCTGCCGCAGCGTCATGGCCGAGTGCGTATTCGCCCGGCTGGCGGCGGAGGCCGGGGCCGCGGAGCGCTTTGAGATCGACTCCGCCGCCGTCAGTGCCGAGGAGACCGGCAATCCCATCTATCCCCCCGCGGCCCGGAAGCTCCGGGAAAAGGGCGTAGCCCTCCGCCCCCACCGGGCCCGGCAGATCACCCCCGGGGATTACGACGCCTTTGACCGGATCGTGGCCATGGACCGGAGCAACCTGCGTCTGCTGGGCCGGCGGATCCCCGACACGGAGGACAAGTACCGGCTGCTGCTGGACTACACCTCCCGTCCCGGGGAGGTGGCCGACCCCTGGTACACCGGGGATTTTGAGACCGCCTACCGGGACATTCTGGAGGGCTGTCGGGGGCTGCTCGCCGCGCTGAGCGGGACGTGAGCCCCGGTTTCTCCCCTTTCACAACGAAAAAAGCACCCGGATCCCGGGTGCATTTTTCGTTGTTCGGATGCCCTTTCAGTCCCTAGAAAACAGGTCCCGGGAGAACACCCGATCCTTCACGTCCTCCAGGCAGCTCTCCAGGCGGTTGGCCACGATCACCCGCGCCCTCGCCTTGAAGCGCGCCAGATCGTTTTCCAGCTCCGTTCCGGGGAGAGCCTTCTCCGGGGACAGGGCGGGCTCGTACACCACAACGGGCACCTTTTTCGCCGTGAGGCTGGAGATGATGGGCAGGACCGCCGCCTGGCGGAAGTTATCCGACCCACTCTTCATGGTCAGACGGAAAACACCGATCGCCGGCTGCCCGTCGCCCGGGGTCTTTTCGGCCTGCTCCAGGATCTTTCGGACCATATAATCCCGGCGGGCCTCATTGGCCTCCACCGTGGCGCGGATCATTTTCTCCGGGATGGCGCCATAGTCCGCCAGAAGCTGCTTGGTGTCCTTGGGCAGACAGTATCCCCCGTAGCCGAAGGAGGGATTGTTGTACATGGCGCCGATCCGATCGTCGGCGCAGACGCCCTCGATGATGGAGCGGGTGTCCAGGTCCTTTTCCAGGGCAAAGGTGTCCAACTCATTGAAAAACGCCACCCGCATGGCCAGGTAGGTGTTGGCGAACAGCTTGACTGCCTCCGCCTCCGTAAACGCCATATACAGGACCGCCGCGTCCTTTTTCAGCATCCCGGCCCGGAGGCATTCGACGTAGTTCCGCGCCGCGGCCATCAGCTGCGGATCGGTTTCATCCACACCCAGGATGATCCGGGAGGGGCAGAGCGTATCGTAGAGCGCCCGGGTCTCCCGCAGGAATTCCGGGCTGAACATCACTCTGGCGTTCCCGACCGCGGCCCGGATGGAATCGGTATACCCGATGGGGATCGTGCTCTTGATGATGATGTATGCCTCCGGGTTCCGGCGGGTGACGTCGGTGATGATCTGATCCACCGCCGAGGTGTCGAACTTCCCGGTTTCGGGATCGTAGTTCGTCGGCGCCGCGATCAGCACGTAGTCCGCCCAGGCATAATCCATCTCCCGCACCGGCACGGCCCGCAGATCCAGCTCCTTCTCCCGCAGATACTGCTCCACCAGGCTGTCGCGGATGGGAGAAACCCGATCATTGATCTGAGCCACCTTTCTCTCGTCCGTATCCACAACGGTCACCGACTCGTGCTGCGCCAGCAGCACGGAGTACGGCAGTCCCACGTATCCCGCGCCCACAACGGCGATTTTTTCTTCCCCCATAGTCCTCTTTTTGTACTCCCTTTTCTTTTTTTCTTTCGCCGGTCGTTCAGGACCGCTCCTGCAGCTGCCGGAAATACGCGGTGGTATTCGCCAGCCCCTGCTCCAGCGTCACCGCCGGCTCCCAGCGGAGCTTCTCCTTTGCCAGGGAGATGTCCGGCCGTCTTCTGGTGGGATCGTCCGCCGGCAGCTCCCGGAAGATCATTTTCGAGGGAGAGCCGGTCAGACGGATGATCCGCTCCGCCAGCTCCCGGACCGTGATCTCCACCGGGTTGCCCAGATTCACCGGCCCCGTAAAGTCTTCCGTATTGTTCATCATACGGATCAGCGCCTCCACCATGTCGCTGACGTAGCAGAAGCAGCGGGTCTGGCTCCCGTCCCCGTAGATGGTGATGTCCTCGCCCCGGAGAGCCTGGAGGATGAAGTTGGACACCACCCGGCCGTCCTTGGGATCCATGTAGGGCCCGTAGGTATTGAAGATGCGCACCACACGGATCTTCGTGCCGTACTGGCGGTGGTGGTCAAAGAACAAGGTCTCCGCCATCCGTTTCCCCTCGTCGTAGCAGGCCCGGATGCCGATGGGATTCACGTTGCCCCGATAGGACTCCACCTGGGGATGCACCAGGGGCTCCCCGTAGATCTCGCTGGTGCTGGTCTGCAAAACGGGGGCGTGATTCTTCGCCGCCAGGTCCAGCACGTTGAGTCCGCCCCAGACGCAGGTCTTTGCCGTGTGGATGGGGTCCGTCTGGTAGTGGGGAGGGCTGGCCGGACAGGCCAGGTTATAGATCTGATCCACCGCAAGATCCATGGGCTCGATGATATCGTGCTCGATCAGGTGGAAGCGGCTGTCGCGCAGCAGCTCCGCCGCGTTTTCCCTTCGTCCGGTGGAAAAGTTGTCAAGGCAGAAGACCTCCTCCCCGTCGGCCAGCAGCCGTCGGCAAAGGTTTGTTCCAATGAACCCGGCTCCGCCGGTAACCAGTATTTTCACGTCTCTTTCTCCCTGTTCAGTCTATATTTTCGGATTTTTCTCCAAGAGCGCTGCGGATCATAGTGGAGCTCCGCTCTTTCGTGTAGGGGAAAAACACCATGTCCGCGCCGAGCTTTTTCAGTTCCTGCTTTTCCCACTCCCAGTAGGCGTTCCCGGCGTAGTCGTCGCCGGAGAAGAAGCAGTCAAAGGGGCGTTTTTTCCACTCGCTGATCCGGGACACGTCGTTCCGGTTTTCGATCAGGACCACCTCGTCCACGTCCCGCAGCGCGCCGAGGATCTCCATACGCTCCTCCTGAGGGATGGTGGGGCGGATGTGCTTGAATTCATACACCAGCTCGTCGGACAGGACCCCCACCCGGAGATAGCGGCACCGGGCCCGTGCCCGCCGGATGAGATTCAGATGGCCGATGTGGAACAGGTCGAACACCCCCATCAGCAGCCCCACGTTGTAATCCTTTTCGGCGGAGACCGGCGCGGCATTCTGTTGGTCGGAAAGAACATCCTTCATTTTTCAAACACCTCCTTTTACGGGGTCTTCCGGCTGATCGGGACACGAAACCAGTCGTCGTATATCTGCTGCTGCACCCAGTGGTATCCCTCCGCGGCGTACATCTCCTCCACCATGGCGGCGGAGATCGTCTCCCCCTCCCGGTAGAAGAGACGGAAAAACTCCTCCGCGAAAGAAAGCGCGGCGTCGAAAACCATCCGGAACTCCTGCAGTTCCCGAGGCGATCGGACCTCCTCGTCAAACACCGCCGTGCCATCCGCCTGCATACAGTCCTGGGGCGGTTCCGGCGAAGTCAGATAGCTCTCCATCTCAATATAGCTGTTCAAAAACGCCTTGTTGTTCCCCTGAAGATAGTACTCGATGTCGCTCTTTCCCTTGCTTGTCGGGCTGTAGCTGCCGAAATAATAGCCCTTCAAACGAAACGGCAAAAACTGCTGAAGATACGTCTGTATCGTACCGGCGGCCACAAAATCCACCACCGCGTATTTCCCCCCGGCGCGCATCCCGCAGCGCCGGGAATAGCGGCGGAATCCCTCCCGGGATCCTTCCGCGATCCTCCGGATGACGCTCATGTGCCGGTCGATATAGTCGGTGGTCGTCTCGCCTGCCTCCTGGGGGAGGAGCTCTTCGTCCGGAACGCGATAGATGTTTTTCAGCGCCTCCCGGGCGGACAATCCCTTTTGTCGCCCCAGATCGGTGATGTAATCCGCCTGTTCGGCAGAATCGGCGACACATAAAAAGGCCGCGTGGCGATTGGCGTAATAGTAGATCGGCGGAGGCAGCTCCATCCTCTCTTGCAGCTGCTTGTAGATCGCAATGGGCAGATAGCCGTCCCTGGCCAGGAACAGCACCCCGTCATAGTCGTTTTCCCGCAGCTTCTCCAGCAGCCAGGTCATATGTCCCGCGGCCAGAGGACCTACCGCGCCGGTCCCGTAGCGCCAGAGGCGCTCTTCCGCGGGGCGCTCGTACAGATTGGGGTCCTGGAAGGGATCCCGGAACAGCTCCGCCACCGCCAGTCCCACCAGACACCGCTCCGTCAGAGTCCGGGCGCTGCGGAGGCTCGCCCCCCAGCCCCGCTCCCGGGCCAGCTCCAGCGGGGACGGCAGCACGATCGAGGGGATATTTGCCGCCGCACAGGCCGCGCCGTCCGCCGCCGGGTTGTCCCCGATGTGCAGGATCTCCTCCGGCGCGCCGCCGCACTGCGCGATCAGCTCGTCATACAGTCCGGTCTGCTTCGCCTTTTTGTAATCGCAGGAGACCAGCAGCCTGTCATAGTCCGTGATGCCGTTTTCCGCAAGAAGCCCCCGCAGGACAGGCTCCGGAAGGTACATGTCGCTGGTCAGCATCACGCGCTTCCCCTCCTGCCGGGCAAAGCGCAGCAGCTCCACCACCTCTCCCCGGGGGGAAAGGACGTCTCTCTCCACGTCCAGCTCCATATCCCGGATCCGCCGCGCCGTCTCCTCGCTCCAGTCGAAACGGTCCTCCAGAGCTTCATAGATCCCGTCGAGGTCGGCGCAGGGGATCTCCTGCTCCGCGTGGATCCGGGCCGCGGCGAAGCCTTCCGCCTTACAGCCGGCCTCCGCCGCCCTCCGCTCCGTGAGGAAAAACACGTCCGTCGGCAGCAGGGTCTTCCGTACCAGAAGGGTGTCGAACACGTCAAAGGATATGTACGTGTGGGCCCGGATCTCCGCCTGGATCTGCCGGCGCCGGTCCGGCGAATAGGGCCGGCGGATCGGCTCTTCCTTCTCCGGAACCACACAGCTCGTATCCCAGCGCTCCCCCACGCGGCGGGTGTCGATCCCGTAGCATCGGGGCAGAATAAACTCATTGACCAGCCCGTTGCCGATGTACAGGATCTTCTCCCCCGGATGGGCCTGGCGCAGCGCGCGAAAGGAAAGATCCTCCCCCCGGCGGCGGATCAGCTCCGTCGGGGCGTCCTCGACGAGGCCAAAGGCCTGGAGAGCCTCGATCTGGGTCTCCTCCGAAAAGGATTTGCGAAGGCTGAACCCCACCGGTTTTCCCTGTTCCCGCAGCCAGGCGATCAGCGACCGGTGCGTCTGCTTCATCATCGGCTTTTCCCCGGTGAGGGGGAAGTGGATCAACGTATCCATGGCCTCGAAGACCACCCGGTCATAAGGGGCGCAGAGCTCCTGCCACTCCGCCAGGCTCTCCGGCGCCGGCTTCTCCGCCTCCCGGTGCAGCCGGATCTCATCCAGACCGTACATGTTCCAGAGAGCGATCCCGTTTTGCCTGCAGATGCGCCGCAGGGCGCAATAGGCCGCCTCCGCGTATTTGACCCGCTCCGTCAGGATGATCAGATCCGGCCGAAGGTCCGGGATCTCCTCCTGCCGGAAAACGGGAACGCCGAAAAACGAGGGGGATCCCACCGGGTCGAAGCTCACGATCCCCGCGAAATGGAAAAGGGGATCAAAGCGCTCCACGATCGCCCGGGCGTATTCTCTGGAGCCGTGGAGAAGGATCTGTTTCCCTTTGAACGCCGCGAATTTCTCCTCAAACCCCGCTGTCACATAGGATACTTCCGTCACGAAATAAGCTCCTCCGATTTGCATTGCTGCTGCGGGGGAGAATCATCTCCCGCCTGTATATATGGCCCTGCTGTTTCCCCGACCTGCCGGAGGACCTCCGGCCGCCGTCTCTGCGGCTGTGTCTCACCGGCCAAGCGGGAAAACCAGGTATTTCCAGCCCCGGACGGCCAGTTCTCTTTCTATTTCGCCCTGTATTCTCCCGGAAACCGCAACGACCGCCATATGGTTTGGCTCGGGCTTTACCTGGTCGATGGACCGGACCTCTCTGCCGAACAGGACGTCGGGGTTGCCCTCCGGGGAGGTCACCAAAAAGCCCTCAACGATATATCCCTGATCCTCAAAAGCTCGGTAGGTCTTTTTGCCCACGGCTCCGGCCCCGTAGATCCAGATATGCGTCCGGTCCGGGATCTGCTCCCGGATGGGATCAATTCTCGCCTTGTAGTAAAGGGAGAGCTCCTGGGAATAGGTAAAGAACTTATAGGTCCGCAGCTCTTCCTCCGTCCGGAACCAGGCCTCCGGCTGCTCCTGTTTCCTGAACAGCGGAAAGAACTGGAGCATTCTCTCATACATGTGAAGGATATTGGCGTCTGCCCCCGGACTGTGAACGTTCATTTTTTGAACCAGATCGATCATCCGGCAGTAGTTGACGAAGTAGCCGTGGAAGTCCTTGGGATGGGCCTTTCGGGTCATGACGGAATTCTCCCGGTACCGGCGGATAAAATACTGCCCCGGGACGCAGCGCATCCGCTCCGCCAGCAGGATCGCCGCGAACGCGAAATACTCGTCCTCGTGCTCCGTTCCCTCCGGGAAGGAGATCCCCTTGTCCAGCAGATGATCCCGCCTCCAGAATTCCCGCTGCACGTAGCAGTCCCACTCCCGCTGGGCGATGAACGCGTCCAGCAGCTCCTGTCCGCCGTAGACCCGCGGCTCATAGCGGCCGGTCCGACAGGCGGCGTAACCGGCGTTTTTCCGCTCCAGCTCGGCGCTTTCAAACAGCACCTGAGAGTCGAAAAAGATCCCGTCGAGGCGGTCCCTCTCGGCCAGGTCGTAGAGCTCCTCCAGCGCGGTGGGGGTGATCATGTCGTCCGAATCCAGGAAATACACGTATTTCCCCCGGGCCCGCTCCAGCCCCCGGTTGCGGCCGTAGCCCTGCTGATGGTTTTCCGGGAGGTGGATGACCGTCACCCGCTCATCCTTTGCCGCGTAGGCGTCCAGTATCTCCGGGCACCGGTCGGGAGAGGCGTCGTCGATGGCGATCACCTCAAGCTCCCTCAGGCTCTGTCCCAGCACGCTGTCCAGACACGCAGGGAGATACGGCTCCACCTTGTAGACCGGGATCACAACCGTAACTTTCGTCATGTTTTTACGTTCCTCCTGTCACGCAGATCGCGTTCTGAATGGCCATCTCCAGCAGCGGGGCGCGGATCGAATAGTCCTTCAGCCCGTCCTTTCGATCCACTGAATGAACCGGCCACTCCACCACGGGGAAGTAGTGCACGCCCCTGTGAAACAGTGTTGAAATACAGCACGGATTGATCCAGTTTTTTCCAAAGGTCTCGATGAACGCGCTCCCCGGCCGCATATAAAGGGAGTTGGTCGAGTTGCCCCATGGGGACACAGCACGATGTCCGCGAAATGGAAATACAGCATCTGCTCCCGCACCGTCAGCTCCTCGGGAACGATCTCCGCAAAGCCGTATTTCTCCAAAAGCGCCTCGGCGTTGAGCAGCTTTCTTGTCCCGATGCGCCGGACAAACAGCCGGGAAGGATAGGTCCGCTCCGGTCCGGTTTGCAGCAGGGGACTGAGCAGCGTATCTGCCATTTCCAGCAGGACCGGAGCCCTTTTGTTCCAGCTATACTTCTCCTGCGTCACCACGATCAGCTCTTCCAGGCAGACGGGGTCTCTTTCGGGCAGCTCGTCCTGCCACAGGATCCGTTCCGGCCCCACGCCCAGCAGCGCCAGCAGCTCCCTGCCGGAGCTGCTGCGGGGCACGATGTACTTGCCGTCATACCCCATTTTTTCCAGCAGATACACTTGGTCCATCTCGTCAAAGGTGAAGTGCCAGTAGTTGGTGCCCCACAGCTTCCCGATCACGCAGTACGGTCCCGGCAGCAGGACAGGCTCGGCGGGAGGCTTTTCGAGAGGGATCGGGTAGTCCATCTGGTAGTGATTGCTTTGGATCCCTCCGTTGTTCCAGTTGTCCTGCAGAACGTGGCCCGTCCCGTCAAGCAGGAACAGCGGCCCCCAGTTCAGGCAAAAGCGAACGGCATAGCACTTCCGAAGAACGCTGTAACGATACCCGCCGGGAATCCCCTCCAGACGGCGGCTCTCCACCCCCGGGATCTGAAAGGAAGGCAGAAAATCCTCCGCGCGGCCGATCGTCTCAACGGGAATGCTGTGCGCCTGCAAGTGATCCTTGATCTCTTTATAAACGAGATAATCGGCGATCGGGATCATGACCGCGTCGAAGAGTCCCTGTCTGTAGCACTCCGGCAGCTCCCCAGGGTCCCGGACGACGTCCTCCACGTCCCCGCTCCGGTTGATCTCCGCAAAAGCCCGATCGAAGATCATGGCGATCTCATAGCGGTGGGACCACTGCTCCCGGATCTGCCGCACCATCCGTCGGCCATAGGCGCCGAAGCCCCAAACGGCAATTCTTTTCATACGCTCTCCTCCTGGTCTCGTATTCAATTCCCGCCCGCCGGTTTCCACCAGGGCCGATCCACCGCGAACTCCACTTTCCCGTGGCGGTAGCGCTGCGCCTCTCCGGGAAGATCCATGTAGTGGCTCCCGTAGCGTTCCGACAGGATGGTGTCATATCCCGTCGGGACAGGGATGGAAAAGTCCTCAAAGGGCATCTCCTCCGCGGCGGCAAACGCCTCCGCGGGGTACACGTTGCGGTTGGCCCTCTCCCCGTAATAACAGGCCAGGATGGCCGCCTGGCCCGAGGGCTTCCCCGAATGGAACAGCTGCTCCATCCGGCGCAGGATCCACCGTCGGCGGAGACACCGGGCCGCCAGATAGTAAAAACTGAGCCGCCGGGGGTCCACGTCGGAGAGCATGCCCGTGTCGGGCTTGTACAGCTTGGCCATCAAAAACCGCTGCCAGCGGGTGATCCTGCGCTGCAGACGGCTCCGGCCCTTCTCGCTCTCCGGGCAGCGATCCAGGGGCAGCAGGTCGATCCAGATCCCCTGATGGCACGTCCGGCCCCGGTTCTGGGGCTCGATGGCGGTGGTCTGACTGTTGCGCAGCTTGGCGTAGCCCCCGTAGAAGCAGTCGTCGTTGTTCTCGGGCGTCTGCAGAAAAAAGGGCGCCTCCCACACCGTCTGGGGCAGCTGCAGCAGCCGGTCGTAGTCCTCCCGGGGCATGGCGATGTCCACGTCGTCGTCCCAGGGGACGAAGCCCCCGTGGCGCACCGCCCCCAGCAGGGTCCCGTGGATGGCGAAATATCGCAGCCCGTGCTCCCGGCAGACCTGGTCCAGTTTTTTTATCAGATCCAGCTGCACCCGGTGGATCTTCTCCGCCAGCTCCCGCTCCCGCTCCCGGGGATCGGAAAGGATCAGCGCCTCCCTTGCCCGCCGGATCTTTTTTTTCGAGGACACCGCTCCGGCCCAGCGGTACAACTGGGCGAACCGCTGGGTATTCCGGTTTGCGTTCACAAAGACCTTTTCCCGCCGGTCGAAAGCTGCCCAGGTCTCCTCCAGGCCGAACCGCTTTTTCATCTCCCGGATCGGGAGGCGCGCCTCCATCTCCGGCAAATGGATCCAGGTATAGAAGATCGCCCGGAACAGGATATAGCCCACCGGACACCGGGGCACGCGGAACTCCTGATCGTAGTAGCGCAGACCGTCCTCTCCCCGGAAGGCGTTGTAGGGGATCATATCGATCATGCCCTCGGCAAGGACGGGTCCGATCTTGTCCTTCTCCACGCCCCAGGCCGTCCAACACTCCTTTTCGTCGAGCTCCGCCAGCTCCGAGGAAGCCAGGACGTCCGCCCGGAGCTCCTCGAAAAAGGCGATCACCGCCTCCGGTCCCTCCGCCATCTTCTCCCGAAGATACTTCAGGGCGGAGGGTTCCCGGATCATGGGCATGCGGATCCTGTCGCCGCAGAGCTCCTGGGGGACGATCCGCACCCCCCGCCGGGAGATCTTCTCCAGATTCTCCCAGGCCAGGGTGAGGTTGGGGATCCCCTCCGGAAAGAGGGCTTTCTTTTCCACCGTGCCGTCGGCGTAGCAGATGGTGGCAAAGCCGTGCTCCCGCCCCCGGTCCGTGGACAGCGCGGCAAATTCCACCGGCCGCGGCCGGTCCGGGCCGCCGGCATCCGACGGCTTTCGATACTCCGCCAAATAATAGTTGGCCAGCTCAGGCAGCATCCCCTCGTGGATCACGTCGTCATAGAGCTCTCGTTCCTCCGCGATCCGGGGGGCGCCAAAGGGGTCAAAGGGGAACACCCGGTCCCGGATGCTCTCGATGGACTGCACCGAGTCGGTATACACCGCCTGGGTGAAGAACTGGTCCGGCATGGGGTAATACCAGCGGGACTCCTCCAGTCCCGCGGCCTTCAGCAGCGCGTCCGCGCCGCCTCTGGTGAGGAGCCGGTTCGTCTCCGGCGAGAGCTGGTCAAAGGGCTTTTCCTGCCGGTCGTCCACGGCGCCGCAGAGATATTTCATTCCGAACCGGTTCCGAAAACCCACCAGCAGCACGCCCCCCGGCCGCAGCAGCGCCGCGCAGCGGTCCGCCAGCTCCCGGCGGTGATCGTCTTCGTCCAGCCGGTCGATGAGCACCACGCAGTCATAGAGCTCCTTCTCCGGCCCCTGAAGGATCTCCTCCCCCAGCACCCGGATCCGCCGGTTTCCCTCATAGCGCCTGCGGATGGCCCCGGAGCGCAGAGAGTCGCCCTCCACCACGTCCACCCCGGCGGTGCGCTCGGCCAGACAGCCGCTCAGGGCGCCGAAGCCCCCGCCAACCTCCAGCACCCGCCAGCCCGGCTCAAAGGGATACCAGTTGAGCAGCGCCTCCCGCAGGGAGCTGAGATGGAGGAAAAACGGCCACTCCTCCCGGGTGCGGATCACGTCGTCGTACTGATCCGGCCGGTAGTTTTCAATGATCCATGCGATCTCCTGATCCTGGTTTATCCGTTTGTCTGACATAGGACCTCTTCTATTCTCTCTGCGATGCGCTGATTCTCGATCTCGTTGAGGTGGGAGGGGATCGCCCCGTACTCATACAGGCTGTCGGTGAAATAGAGATCGTCCTCCGCCGGAGAAACGACCGCTGCCTCCGGCAGCAGCTCCTTTACGTACCGGTAATATCCCCGCAGGATCTCGTTGATCCTGCCGATCCGGTCCCTCTCGGGGAAGGGTTCCCTGTGCTCCGGATCCCCCACCGTCTCGCACAGATAGCTCTCGACGACCACGAAGCGGATCCCGGGCCGAAGGCGCCGGACCTCCTCCGCCATCCGCCGGAAGCTCTCCTGCCACAGCTGCGTGCACTCCCGGCTGTCCCGGGGGATCACCCGCCCCGCCGCCAGCAGCTCCGCCGGGGTCTGTTCCCCGAACCGGCCGCCCTCGAAGGCGTCGCTGATGGTCAGGAAGCGCTCTCCCAGCTCCAGGATGTCGAACCGCTCCTCCAGCAGGTCCAGAAACAGGTATTCCGGCCGGCACTCCCGAAGGACGTCCCAGAGCTGCCGGTCCAGCTCCCGCTGGAGCATCATCTGGCGGTAGCGGTTCTTGTGGGCCGCCGCACCGGGCGCCGTCCCCCGGCCGCTCAGACTGATCACGCTGGAGAAGTTGAAGCGGGCGGAGGGGTCGTGGAGCCAGGTCATGTGGGTCAGGATGCGGTTCAGGTTATAGCCGCCCCAGGTGACGTAGGGCTCGTTGTGCCCCCGGGGAAAGGTCTCCGACAGGAAGCGCCGGTAATTACGCACCAGCTCCCGGAAATCCTCCTCCCGTTTTCGGTGGAACTGGGTGGCCAGGATATCGCTCAGGCGATACTTTACGATCCCCTCCAGGGTGTCGGCGTATCGTTGGTACAGCCCGGTGCGGCGGTACTCCCGCTCCAGGAAGGCCATGGCCTCCACCCCCAGGGTGTTGTTGGACTTGCCGTCCTTGTGGGCGTATCCGTTTTCGATCAGGGAATTTTCCCGGAAGCGCCGATAGTAATACAGCGCCTCCCGCACGTTCACCACCCGGTTGCTCAGCGCCAGCAGCAGGGAGTACACCGCCGGGGACTCAAAGGAGCAGCTGGGCATCCGCACGCCGTTGTCCACCCACAGGCTCCGCCGGGAGATGGCCTTGTAGGTGGCGGTGGGACCGTATTTCATATGCTCCCGCAGGGTATAGGCCCGGCCCATGCGCCCGTAGCAGGAGCGGTAGATCTTTTTCCCGCTCCGGTTGTCGTAGCGCCACAGGTCGCACTCGGCGTAGTCCGCGTCGGCCTCTCTCGCCGCGCGCAGGAGCTTTTCCAGGTACGTCTCCTCCAGCCAGTCGTCCGGGTCCACGAAGGCGAGATACTCTCCCCGGGCCATCTCGATGCCCAGGTTCCGCGCGGAGGCCACGCCCCCGTTGGCCCGGTCCAGTACCGTGATCCGGGGATCCCGCCGCTCCCACTCCAGGCATTTGGCAAGGGAGCCGTCGGTGGAGCCGTCGTTGATGAGCAGGATCTCGATCCGACCCATGCTCTGACCGGTCACGCTCCGGAGACACTGGTCCATATACTCTTCCACGTTGTAGACCGGCAGGATCACGGAGATCTCCGGTTTTTCCGCCCCGCCGAGCCCCTTTGTCAGAGCGGAGCGGGTCTCCTGCAGATACCGCCTCTCCTCCCGGGTCAGCCCCGCCCGCTGTTGGGCGGCGGCCGTCAGGCGGTTGTCCTCCGTGAGATACCGGGAGAAGCGCTCCCCCGCCGCAAAGATCCGGCAGGGCACCGTCTCCACGCCTGCGAGCGCCGCCGCGGCCAGCCGGTGCAGCCCGTCGATGACCCGATAGCGGGTGTCGATCCAAATGGGGCAGCGCCCGTCAAAGCCGTCCTTCTCCATGGCGGCGGCCAGCTCCCGCGCCGCGGCCAGACGCCGAAGGGCCGTATCCTGTCCGCTGAACAGCCCGGCCGCCTTCCGGTACGTTTGGGTCGCGGGGCCGTTTTCCTCTCCGGCGAGCCATTCCTTCATGGCGCCGTAACGCACCGTGATCCAGTACTGATCCTCCTCCTGGGCCTTCAGAAGGTCTCGCAGGGGGATGCGCACGTCCTCCTGGATCGCCGGGCCCCACAAAAGCTCCCGGCAGTTGGGATAGATCCACACGTACTCGTCCAGCCCGGCCGCGGCCAGGGCCTGCTCCACCGCCGGGCGCACCGTCTCGTGGACGGCGAGGCACAGCAGCCCCTCCGTCGCCGGATCTCCGGCCCGGCGGGCGGCGGCGTATGCCTCCAGAGAGTACACGCTCCGTCCGAAAAACGGCCCCTCCGGCGCACCGCTGACCACGCAGGCCCGGACCCGCTCCCCGAGCCCCTCTTCCGAAAGGACCCGGAAAAAGGTTTTCGCCACGAATCCGGCGCCGAAGAGCACCGCGCCCCGGTCCCGGATCGTCTGCAGCAGTTCCCGTGTGCTCATTGGTCTGCTCATGCCTGGCCGCTCCTTCCCACCTCCGGCCGGATCAGCCGGATATCCGAAACCGGATGGACCTTCCGCTGTTCCTCCGGCGGCAGCCGGTGATAGTTCCCGAACTTAAACGTGAGATACTCGTCCGGGTCCGAAACCCCGCTGAACACGTATCCCTCAAACACCGCGTCCTTCCCGGAGGCGTACCACTTTTTCCGATAGCCGTAACGCCGGTTGGGGGTGGGGAACATCAGGATCCGCACCCAGGGGGAGTCGGTGTTCCCCGCCCGGCGGATCAGTCCGTCCAGCCAGCCCAGGACCCGCTTTTCCGGGATCCTGTCCAGCGCCGCGTAGATCCCCCGGCGGAGGGGGCTGCTGTCGGCCACCTTTCCCACCCGGGACCACAGGATCTTCCGCACCGCAAAGCACTCCAGGTTTTTCAGCGTCCGGCCCGCCTGGGACCGGGGCACGGGATCCAGGGGGAACACGTCGATGAACACCCCCTGTTCATAGGGCATGTGCTCCTGATGCTCCCGCAGAAACAAGGTGTCCTTCCGCCGCAGCTTGCCATAGCCCCAGCGGTATCCCTCCGTGACCGTGTGGTCCTGAAAGTAATACTTGTCCGGGTCCAGCTCCACCCGGCAGGCCTCCCGAAACCGCTCGTAATCCTCCCGAAGCATGGCCACGTCCGCGTCGTCGTCCCAGGGGATAAAGCCGCCGTGGCGCACCGCGCCCAGCATGGTCCCGGCGATGATGCGATAGGGTATGTCATACTTTTTGGCGACCCGATCCACTTCCAGCAGCAGCTCCAGTTCTATCATCTGCAGCTGCCGCAGCATTTGATCGTCCAGCTTTATCATGGCTTCCAGCTCCCCCCGGTCATTCTGTGGGCGAGGCGCAGCGGTCCGCCCCGGCTCCGTAACGGATGAGATCCAGATCCCGGCTGTGGGCGTGCACCACCAGCACGTCCCACAGCTCCTGGGACGGCTGTCCCAACCGCCGCTCCCGGGTAAGGGATCCGGCGGGCTTGTGCTCGGGAAAGGACTCCGTCTTGCTGCACCCCACCGACACGATGGGAAACGCCTCCCCCCGATAGATCTGGTCGGCGTGGTTGTGGCCGTGGATCCACCCCAGCACCGCGCCGGCGTGCTGCCGGTGATACCGGGTCAGGAGCCCCAGCACCGCTTCCGAGCCCAGGATCTCCCGGCTCCACACGTGGAGCCGGGCCAGGGGCGGCACGTGGGAGAACACCAGCAGACGGTATCCCTCCGGCGTGCGGCGCAGCACCCGTTCCAGCCAGCGGATCTCCTCCCGGCAGAACCCGTAGCGCTGCTCCCGGGTGGAGTCGAAGGAGTCCAGGAAGATCATCCGCACCCGGACCCGGGGGAGATCCCGGTAATACCAGGGCACGTCCCTGTCCAGATACAGCCGGGTGCAGGCCGTCTTGTCCATGACCTGGGTGTTTCCCGAGAAATAGTTGCTGTCGTGGTTGCCCAGACAGCCGTCGTACGGCAGGTCCAGGGCATGCAGATCGGCAAGCACCCGCCCGGCGAACCGCCGGGTCCACTTCTCGGGCAGGGCCCCGTCCGTCACGTCCCCCAGGTGGAGGACTCCGGCGGGCTGCAGACGGGCCTTCACCTGCGCCAGAGACCGGGCCGTGTCCGGCCAGTTGCAGCCGATGGCGTAGTGGGTGTCCGCCAGCACCAGCAGCGCCGCGTCCCCCGGCCGCATCACCCGCCGCGCCCGGCCGGCGACTCTGGCCGCCTCGCCGTCGATCCAGGAGGGGCGCTCCTCTCTCCGGGGCTCCCCCGGCTCGATGGTCACCGCATCTCCCAGCCGCGCCGGGGCCGCGCCGCGCACCGTCACGCGGACGTACCCCGGGGCGTCGAACACGGTGGCTCCCGTCTTCCACCCGACGTCCGATCTCCCGGGGCAAAAGGAGGTCCAGTTCGCCTCCTGCTGATAACAATAGGTATAGAGCAGCCGGGGGTCCGGCTCCGGCCGATAAAACGCCAGGCGATATTCCCTGTCCGGGTCCTTCAGTCTCAGCGTGTCCCCGGGGGCAACGGGCAGCGGCTCAAAGCCGGTGCTCTCCCCGCTCCGCCGGACCAGCAGCCCCGTCTGGATATCCACGCCGCGATCGGGCTCCATCTCCCATTCCAGGGCCGCCAAACGCTCACCGTTCACCGGCGCGCCTCTTCAGAAAGTCTTCCATGATCTCCGCGATCTTGATGGATTCCGCCGGCAGGAGCTTGTACACCCGGCCCTCGTAGCCCCGGACGCGATAGAGAAAATCCCCGATCTCGTAGCGCAGCCCATCCCCCAAAAAGGTGTTGGCCACGTGCCGCACGTCCGCGGGGTCCTCGTGGTGGAGGGCGAAGGTGGTGGTTTTCCACCAGGGGGCGTCGGCCACCAGGAAGCCGGTGGTCCCGCTGACGATCAGCTCGCCCATGGACTTGACCCCCAGGCCGGTTTTGGACGTGGCCATTTTCTCCCCGTTTCGGAAGATCACCTTCGTATAGATGTCCACCCCGTTTTCATCCGCCGCCGACTGGAACTGCCATTGGAGGCCCTCCGTGCCCAGCAGCTTCACGATGGGCAGCAGAGTGTAGCTCCCCAGCTCCGTCAGACTGCCGCCGCAGTCCGTGTCCGTCCATTCCCGGCAGTTCTTCGGGGTGAGTCTTGTAAAGCAGCTCTCCACGTCGAAGATCTCGCCGATCACGCCGCTCCTCGCCAGGGAGACCAGGTTCAGGAAGCCCGGACAGTAGGCCGTTTTGATCGCCTCCATCAAAACGCAGCCCTTCTCCTCCGCGATCCGAAAGAGCTCCTCCGCCTGGGCTTTTTCCAGCACAAGGGGCTTTTCGCACAGCACGTGCTTGCCCGCCAGCAGCGCCGCCCTGGCGTAGGCGTAATGGGTGGCGTGAGGGGAGGCGATATACACCGCGTCCACCAGGTCAAAGAGCTTTTCCGGCGTGCGCACCTTCTCGATGGAGGTGTGCCGGCCGAGAAACGCCCGCACCGTATCCGAGGTGTCCGGGGAGGGGTGGTAGAGCGCCGCCATCTGGATATCCCGCACGTAGCCCACCTCCTGCATGAATCGCTCCGCGATCCGTCCGCAGCCGATCAGGCCCATGCGCAGCTGGGGATAGCGCCCCTCCCGCAGCAGCGACGAGGAGATCCCCGGCGTCCGCTCCAGGTAAACGACCTTGCAGTAGTCCCGCAGGAAGTCGAACTTGCCGTACCAGTCGTCCCCGATGGCGAAGGTGTCGATCTCGTATTTTTCGATGTCCTCCACCTTCTGCCCGTCCCGGTCCTCCAGGATCACCTCGTCCACGTAGGGGCAGTTCTGCACGTTTTTCAGTCTGGTCTCCACCGGGTCCACCAGGCAGTATTTCCCCCGGTGATAGGCGTATTGATCCGTGGTGACGCCCACGATCAGGTAGTCCCCCAACGCCTTCGCCCGCTCCAGGAGCCGCCGGTGTCCTTCGTGAAACAGGTCGAAAACCCCGTATGTGATAACCTTTCGCAAAACGCTGCCCCCCTGTCGATTACTTCTTTCCGTCGGCGCCGGCCGCCGCGGCCAGCTCCCGCTGATACTCCTTATAGTCCCGCCGGCTGTCCCAGATCATACCGCCGTACGCGTCCCCGTGGCCGTTTCGCTTCTCCTCCGGCGGGAGGGCCATATAGTCCCCGTACATTCTCCGCAGCAGCTTGTCGTAGGCGGCGGGCATGCGCACCCGCAGCCCGTCAAAGTCGCCCCAGATCATCTCGTCCCAGTCCCGCCCCAGGAACTTCCGCTCAAAGGGGGCGGCGTCCAGGGTGCAGACCCACTTGCTCCGGTCCGGATCTCTCTGGGCGTACAGCATGAACAAATACGCGATCCAGCTTCGCAGCCGGGCCGGCAGCCGGTCGATCACCACCTGCCAGCCGGCGGAGGTGGCGCCGATCAGTCGGGCGTAGTCCGTGGCCAGGAAGGTTTCCGCCAGCTGAAGCGCCCGCTTCTGCCGGGCAAAGGCCCGGTCGTCCTCCGCCGCACCCAGCATGGGGTAGATGTCGATGTTGATGCCCCAGTGCTTCTTCCACGCCATCAGCTCCCGGCGCATCTCCGTGGTGTGGTTGGCCCGCAGCTGGGTCCACAGGATGTTCACCCGGGGGTCCGACAGGAAATTCTGGGCGAAATATTTCTCCTTCAGCTCCCGGCGGGCATACCGCAGGAACCGGTAATAATCCTTCAGGGGCATGGCGATGTCGACATCGTCGTCCCAGGGGATGAAGCCCCCGTGGCGCACCGCCCCCAGCAGGGTGCCGCAATAGATCGTATAGCGGATGTGATGCTTTTCGCACAGCTGGGCCACGTCCCTGAGCATCTGCCGCTGAAAAGCCTGGATCTCTTTTCGTTCCATCGTCGTTTCCTGCCGCACCGCTCAGGCCCGAGCGGCGTCCTCCAGCGTGATGTCCATATCCGTCAGGCGGATATGGCCCCAGTATTGGTGGCTCCACTCCACGTGGTGATCCCCGTCGCTCCGCTGCCGGACGTTGAAGATAAGGCCGGGATAGACCCCGTCCAGGATCTCCTCCACCCCGTTTTCATCCGCCGTGTACGATACCAGATCGGCGCTGTACTGCCCGGCGGTGAGCCCGTGAAGCTTCATGCGCATCAAAACCGTGTGCTCTCCCGGCTCCATGCGCTCAATGGCGTCCGAGAGCATGGACCCCACCTTGGTGCCGTCCTGATACCACAGCTCCATGCGAAAGCGCACCTTTTGAAGACTCTGCGCCGCGGTGCACCGGATGCGGATGGGGATCGTACCCCCTTCCGGGTAGATGGGCTCGTCCACCTCCAGGGCCTTGAGCGCCTCCATGGACAGCAGCCGGCTGAACCGGCCGTAGGGACGGGAGGCCTCGGTGAAGGTGTAGTCCGTGCTCAGCTTGTCCTTCATCCCCATGTAGATGGCCACCGCCTGGTCCACGTTCCCGTCAAAGATGATCCGCCCCGCGTCCAGCACGATGCACCGGTCGCACAGCCGTCGGATCGTGTTCATATTGTGGCTGACGTAGAGCACCGTCCGGCCGTTGACGCTGGCCGCCTCCCGCATTTTGTTGAGGCATTTCTTCTGGAAATCCACGTCCCCCACCGCCAGGACCTCGTCCATGATCATGATCTCGCTGTCCAGGTGGGCGGCCACGGAGAACGCCAGCTTTACGAACATGCCGCTGGAGTAGCGCTTGACCGGGGTGTCGATAAAATCGCCCACCTCGGAAAAGTCGATGATATCCTGCATTTTTCGGTCGATCTCGGCGCGGGTCATGCCCAGGATGGCGCCGTTGAGGTACACGTTTTCCCGGCCGGTCATCTTGCCGTGGAAGCCGGTGCCCACCTCCAGCATGGAGGCCACCCGGCCGTTGATCTCCAGTTCCCCCTCCGTGGGGGCGGTGATCTGGCTCAGGATCTTCAGAAGGGTGCTCTTTCCCGCGCCGTTTTTTCCGATGATCCCCAGGGCCTCCCCCTGACGCACCTCCAGGTCAACGCCGTTGAGGGCCATAAAGGTCTCCCCCACCAGACGCCGCTGCTCCCCGATCTTGGTGTTGGGATCCTCCCGGCCCCTGACCCTGGCCCACCAGCTCTTCAGCTCCTCCTGCAGGGTGGCGCCGCCGATCTGGCCCAGCCGGTATTTCTTTTTCAGTCCGCGGATGCGGACGGCAAAGTCCATTTCGTTTGAGTTGATCCGATGTTCTTCCATAATCCGTCAAACCGTGTCCAGGAACGTCTTTTCCACGTAGGTGAATATCATCATGCCCAGGATCGTCACGGCGATGGTGAAGATCCAGCTCCAGACCAGATAGCCGGGCAGGACCGTCCCCTGGCCCAGGACCATGTATCGGAACAGCTCCACCGGCATGGTTACCGGGTTCACCAGCGCCGCCGTGTGCATCCACCCCGCCGGCAGCTGGGACAGAGGATACACCACCGGCGTGCCGTACATCCACAACTGTACGCCGAAGCTCACCAGGATGGACAGATCCCGGTATTTCGTCGTCATGCTGGAGATGATGATGCCCACGCCCATGCCCATTGCCCCCAGCTGCAGCAGGATAAGGGGGATCCCGATCCACAGCCCGAAACGGGGGTGCACCGCACCCTTCACGGTATAGCAGAGCAGGATGACCAGCACCATGGAGGCCTGGATGGCAAAGCGGATCATAAAGGCCAGCACCTGGGAGATGGGGATGGTGAGCCGCGGGAAATAGACCTTTCCGAACAGCCCGGCGTTGGCGGTAAAGGTATAGGCGTTGCTGTTGACGCAGGAGGCGAAAAACGTCCAGATCGCCGTGCTGCTCAGATAAAACAGCAGCCGAGGCACTCCGTCGGTCCCGATGCCGGCGATCCGGCCGAACACGATGGAATACATGATGCTGGTAAGAAACGGATTGAGGAAAAGCCAGATCGGGCCCAGGATGGTCTGCTTGTAGGCGAGGACAAAGGACCGCTTCGTAAACAGCAGGATCAGATCCCGGTAGCGCCAGACCTCCCGGAGGCGCAGATCCGTCCACCTCCGCTCGGAGGAGATCCGCTTGTAATAGGGACTTTTGATTGTCGGTGGATATTCATTCATTTTTTCCGCTCCAGGTACATTCTCGCACTTCATAAGGACCCATGAGCCGGATCCCTGTAAAAAAAGCCGACATGGGAGCATCCTGCCCAGCGGCGCAAACGTATCCAAGCATTTGAAATACTTGTTGATTGTTAATTTATTATAGCATTCTCAAATTTGTAATGCAATTAATTAATACGCAATTTGTCAAAAGCTGTCGGGATCTGTCGAGGAAAAAAATACACCCCCCGCAAAGCGGGAGGTTGTTCACGCGGGGATGCCGCCCTTTGTTCCTCGCAGACGCGCCAAGCGTGCAGCCCGATCCGCCGCGCCCCTTGTCCCCCGGGCTGCCGGAACCTTGGACTCCCGGGAGCCGTGAAGGATGACAGCAAAACCGGGGTCTCCGTCACTCTGTCATCCTGAGGAGCAGCGCGACGAAGGATCTCATACGGCTTTCGCGCAGTATGTTGCCCGTCTGTCATCCTGAGGAGCGTAGCGACGAAGGATCCCGTGAGGCTTCCGCGTTGTGCCCCACCCGCTTGTCATCCTGAGGAGCGTCCGCGACGAAGGATCCCGAATAGGCTTTTACTTTGTGCGTTATTCGCTTGTCATCCCGAGCGCAGCGAGGGATCTCATATAGACTTCCACTTATTACGTTTGAGGGAGATACTCAATCCCGTCAGTGATTCTTTTCTTCAGCATTTCTTTTCGTAAATGATGCGAAAAGAAACGCTGGCAAAGAAAAGCATCAGCAGGGGCTAAAGAGCCGCCCCTGCACCCCCTGAGACCACAGGATCCGCGGCCCAGCCGCCTTCGTCGACACGTTCAGCCTCTATTACCGCTGCCGCTGAAGGGTGCTTATCATTCGGAGCCGCGCCAAACCCTGTCATCGTACCGTGAGATCCCTCGCTGCGCTCGGGATGACACAGAACCGGGGTCCCTACCGTTTGTCATCCTGAGGAGCGCAGCGACAAAGGATCCCGTAAGGCTTCCGCGTTGTGCGTCACCCGATTGTCATCCTGAGGAGCGTCCGCGACGAAGGATCCCGTGAGGCTTCCGCGTTGTGCGTCACCCGCTTGTCATCCCGAGCGCAGCGAGGGATCTCATATTGACTTCCACTTATTACGTATGAGGGAGATACTCAATCTCGTCTGTGATTCTTTTCTTCAGCATTTCTTTTCGTAAATGATGCGAAAAGAAACGCTGGCAAAGAAAAGCATCAGCAGGGGCTTAAGAGCCGCCCCTGCACCCCCTAAGACCACAGGATCCGCGGCCCAGCCGCCTTCATCGACACGTTCAGCCTCTATTATCGCTGCCGCTGATAAGTGCCTGTCACAAGGAGCCGCACCAACCCCTGTCATCCTACCATGAGATCCCTCGCTGCGCTCGGGATGACAGGGAAACCGGGGCCCTTACCGCCTGTCATCCTGAGGAGCAGCGCGACGAAGGATCTCATAAGGCTTTCGCGTCGGACGACGAGATCCCTCGCTGCGCTCGGGATGACACAAAACGGAGGCCCTCCCGCCTGTCATCCCTCCGCCGCTGTGCTTTTCCGGGGTGCGCTTTACAAACAAAAAAACACCCGGAAATTCCGGGTGTTTTTTATGTTTGGGGATTACGACCGAATCACACCAGCTCGCGGGCGCGCTGAGCGCAGGAAGCAGCATCCTCGGTGTAGGCATCAGCGCCGATTTCGTCGGCGAAGGCCTGGGTGATGGGGGCGCCGCCGACCATGACCTTCACGTTCTGACGGGCAGGGTTGGCGTTCAGCAGCTCTACGGTCTCCTTCATGGCGGGCATGGTGGTGGTCAGCAGAGCGGAGCAGCAGATGATCTTGGTGTCGGGGTTGGCTTCCCAAGTCTCCACGAACT
>Ga0208297_1000464_pt1 | contig 80606 bp, 67 predicted proteins | sample LMS_cellobiose_e_FD_187367 | JGI IMG/M metagenome (GOLD analysis project Ga0208297, IMG submission 187367) | Rumen-fistulated moose microbial communities from Alaska, USA - LMS_cellobiose_enrichment (SPAdes) (version 2) | ecosystem: Host-associated > Mammals > Digestive system > Stomach > Rumen...
TCTCTCTGCTAAAGACAAGGGGAGACCATTATTCTTTGCACATCTCTGTGGGACAAGGGGTTTTGCGTGGATAAAAAAGAACCGCCAAACTGCAACTTGTTGGCGGTAAATAACTTAAATGGTCGGGATAGAGAGATTCGAACTCTCGACCTTTTGACCCCCAGTCAAACGCGCTAAACCAGGCTGCGCTATATCCCGACTTGTCTAATAATATAGCACATCGGCGCATTTATTCAAGTCCCGGCTCCGCTCCGGGCGGCCGCGGCAGTGTTTTTTCGGAATTTTCTCCCCCGCGCGTTTGACTTACAGCAACTCCAATGCTTATATTTACTCCGGCAACGTAAATCAACTCACGGCAGGAAGGCTTATCAATCATGGACAGACGGGACTTCATCAAAGGCGCCGCCGCCGTCGCCGCGCTCGGCGCATTCGGCGGATTAGCGGCAAACACCCTCGGCACCCATTCCGGCAAGGTCCGCCCCCGCGGCGAACCGATCACCCGCCGTCCGTGGCGGAACTCCGCCCTCACGCTGCCGCTCCTCGGCTTCGGCATGATGCGTCTGCCGACCCGCGGCGGCCGCATCGACGACCGCAAGGCGGGCGCGATGGTCGAGCGCGCCCTCGAAGCCGGGCTGAACTACTTCGACACCGCGTTCATGTACCACGGCGGCGACAGCGAAAAGTTCCTCGGGCGGGTGCTGTCGCGTCAGCCCCGGGACTCTTATCTGCTCACCGACAAACTCCCCGCGTGGGAACTCCGCAGCGAGGCGGATATGGAACGCACCTTCGCCGAACAGCTCCGGCGGACGCGCGCGGAATACTTCGACTTCTACTTCATCCACTGGCTGAACGACGGCAACTGGGAGCATGCGCGGAAACTCGGCGCCTACGAGTTTCTGAAGAAGAAACAGCGCGCCGGACTGATCCGCCACGTCGGTTTTTCGTACCACGGCGGCCCCGAGACCCTCGACCGGATCGCCGCCGCGCACGAGTGGGATCTCGCCCAGGTGCAGATGAACTACCGCGACTGGGAGAGCGCCAGCCGGTCGCTCTACGAAGTCCTGACGCGCCGGAACATCCCCGTTTCGGTGATGGGACCGCTCGGCGGCGGTTCGCTCGCCACGCTCACGCCCCAAGCGGAGCAGATACTCCGCGCCGCTTCTCCGCAGTCCTCGGCGGCGTCGTGGATGCTCCGCTTCATCGGGTCGCTGCCGAACGTTCAGGTGGTGCTCTCCGGCATGAGCACCATGGAGCAGCTGGAGGACAACATCCGCACCTTCGCCGGGTTCCGGCCGCTCACGGACGGGGAGCGCGACACCCTGCGCGAAGCCGCCCGCGTTTCGAACTGGCGCCATTCGGGCACTTCGCGCTGTACGGCGTGCCGTTACTGCATGCCGTGTCCGGCGGGGGTGAACATCCCGGAGGTCTTCCGCCGCTACAACCGCTTTCTGGAGAGCGGCGACCGCGAGCGTTTCCGGCTCGACTGCCGGCAGCTGCCCGAGGGTTCCCGCGCCGGGGACTGCGTGAACTGCGGCGTCTGCCTCAAGAAGTGCCCGCAGAAGATCGCGATCCCGACGCACATGCGCGAGATTGCCGCCGTCGAAAAGTGATCGCGGGGTCAGCCCCGATCCCGCTCCCGGCGCTTCGCCCTCCCCGCGTCGTTCCGGAGCACGACCGCCGTGACCGCAACGAGGATCAGCGCGATCCCCGCCGCCGCCCGGAGCGTCAGCCGCTCGTGGAAGACCAGCGTGCCGACCGCGAGCGCCGTACACGGCTCCAGCGCGCCGATGACCGCCGTCGGCGTCGCCCCGATGCGCCGGATCGCCACCGCCATCAGCAGAAACGACAGCAGCGCCGGGAAGAGCGCCAGTCCGCAGACGCATATCCACCCCACCCCGTCGCCCGGCAGCTGCAGATCGGCCCCGCCGCGCAGAGCGATCAGAAAGACCGGCAGCCCCGCCGCCATCGCGTAGAACGTCAGCGTATCGGAGTCGAGTTCCCGCAGCGACGACTCGCGGACCAGCACCATGTACACGGCGTAGGTCAGCGCCGAGAGCAGTACACAAACCAGTCCGGAAAAACTGAACTTGCCGCCGACCCCGTTCAGCAGCGCGATCCCGCCCAGCGCGAGCGCCATCGCCCCCCACGTCGGCAGCGGCAGCCGCTCGCGGAAGCCGAGCGCCATGATCAGCGCCACCATCACCGGATAGACGAATAGGATCGTCGCCGCGATCCCCGCGTCCATCACATGAAAACTCAGAAACAGAAACAGGCAGCTCAGCGCCAGCAGCACCCCGCCCGCGACAAGCGGCGTCAGTTGGCGCCGCTCCAGCCGGAAACTGCGCCCCCCCGCCGCCATGACCGCGGCGAGCAGCGCGATCGCCAGCAGAAAACGGTAAAACAGCACGTTCGGCGTGGTCATGCCTCGCGCGTAAAGCGGCAGTCCGAAGAGCGGATTCAGCCCGTAGGCGATCGCCGAGGCGACTCCGCACGAATATCCGATGAACTTGTCTTTGGTCATATTTGGGTTATGGTTTCCGGGTTTTTTAGCGGGTTGTGCGCGTATCGGCGTCCGGGGCGGCTGCTCGCCCCCCCGGTCCTCCTCGGCAGGGTTGAAAACCCTGCACCTACCCGGCTCCGCCTTTTCCGGCGAAGCCGGGACTATGCTTCACGTTTTCGGCTTGCAGTAAAAATATCAACGGTATGGGAAACAATGTTCGGACAGGTTATGGTTTCCGGCACAAGGATTCCCGCGGTCAGGCGTTCTCCGGGTGCGCCCGGAAGCGCCCCGGCGGCACCCCGAAACGCAGCCGGAACCGCCGCGCAAAGTGATACATGTCGCGGTAGCCGAGCGCCTCCGCCGCCGCCGCGATGGTCGCCCCCTCGTGGAGCAGTTCCGCCGCCCGGTGCAGTTTGAACTCCTCGATGTAGTTCTTGGGCAGCCGCCCGGTGTGGCGCAGGAACTCCCGCCGCAGCCGGTCCGCGGAAAGCCCCGCCAGTTCGGAGAGTTCCGCGACCGTCCACCACCGCCCCGGATTCGCCTTCACCGTCGCCAGCACATCCGCCAGCACGTCGCCGCCGGAACGCCGCCGCCGATGCTGATTGTACATGTCGAGCAGCAATTGCTGCAGCGCTCCGTTCGCGTTGATCTGCGCCGACACCGAGGGGTCGCGCGCCGCCTCGGCGATCTCGCGCACCCGCCGCAGCGAGCCCAGCTGGTACACCCCGGCCCGGATCACCCCCGCGTCGCGCAGCATATCCGCCACCGGCCCCTGAAACTTCAGCGTATCCTCCAGATAGATGTCGTCGCCGTCGCTGCCGTAGATGTGCTCCACGCCGGGCGTCACCGCCACGCAGTCGCCCGGCTCCAGCGCGCGCTCGCCCCCCTGCTGGAAGGCGCACCGCCCCGATCCTTGCAGAAAGTGCGACAGGTTGTAGAAGTCGAAACTCCGGAACGGACGGTTGAAGGTCCCCGGCCGGATGAGGTTGGTCGAGCCGCCGATGATCCACAAGCCGTAGCGCCGGTGGATCTCGTCGCCGCGGCCCACCGCGTGATGGACGCAGTGTCCGCCGCCCAATTGTTTGACCACGACATTTTTTGACATGATAAATACGTTTTTTATCCATTCTTTTTCCGGTCTACGCAGTATATACTATAATATGCGAATCTTAAAAATCCAAATCCGGGAGAGATTTTTCCCGGGGAAAACCCCGCCGGAACCGGCGCGGACAACTTGAGGACTGTGCAACCGATGAGTGAAAAGATCAAAGTCGCTGTGATCGCCTGCGGCAACCGCGCCCGCAACGTGATCGGTCATCTGCTCAAGGATTCGGAACATCGGGTGGAAATCGCCGCCGTATACGATCCCGATCCATCCCAGGCGGATTACGTCAAGGGCATCTGGGAGACCCCCGACGCCGTACTCTGCTCCAGCGCGCAGGAGGCGATCGACTTCCCCGGCGTGAGCTGGGTGATGATCTTCTCGCCCAACGCCCGGCACAAGGAACACATCCTCGCCGCGTTCAAGGCGGGCAAAAACGTCTTCTCCGAAAAACCGCTGGCGACCACGCTCGAGGACTGCGTGGAGATCTACGACGCCTACAAGGCGTGCGGCAAGATCTTCGCGACGGGCTTCGTACTGCGCTACGCCCCGCTCTACCGGCAGGTGCGCAAGATGCTCGACAGCGGCAAGTTCGGGCGGATCATCTCGATCAACGCCGACGAGAACATCCCCCCGTATCACGGCGCGTACATCATGATGAACTGGCGGCGCAACACCGCGCTCGCCGGACCGCACATCCTCGAAAAGTGCTGTCACGACCTCGACCTCATCAACTGGTTCGTCGGCTCCAAGGCGTCGCGGGTCGCGAGCTTCGGCGGGCGGGACTTCTTCAACCCCGAAAACGAGTGGATCCACGAGAAGTACGGCCACGCCTACTTCACCCGCTGGCGCGACCCCTCCGCCCGGCCGTCGCCGTTCACCTCGGACAAGGACCTGATGGACAATCAGGTCGCCATCATCGAATACCGCAACCACGCCCGCGTCCAGTTCCAGTGCACGATGTGCAACGCGATGCCGACGCGGCGGATGTACCTGAGCTGCGTCGAGGGCAACATCGAACTCGACCTCTACAACCGGACGATCCGCTATCGCTTGCTCGGCTCCGACGAGGAAAACACGCTCACCTACAAGTCCGCGGACGGCCACGGCGGCGGCGACGACTACATCATGAAGGAACTCTTCGAGACCATGACCACCGGCGCGACGCCCAAATGCAGCGGCGACGAGGGGCTGGAAAGCGCCGTCGTCGCGCTCGGCATCGACAAGGCGGCGCGCACCGGAGCGGTCGTCGATCTCGAACCCGTCTGGAAAAAACTCGGGCGCTGAACCGCGCATATCATAAAGGAAAAACCAAATGGAAAGAATCAAAGTCGCTGTTTTGGCGTGCGGTCGGCGCGCCCGAAAAGTGGTCGGCAATCTGCTCAAGGACTCCGACCGTCAGGTGGAGATCGCCGCGTTGTACGATCCCGATCCCGCCGAGATCGAGTTCGCCAAGGCCGAGTGGGAGACCCCCGACGCCGTACCCTGCTCCAGCGTCGAAGAGGCGATCGGATATCCCGGCGTGAGTTGGGTGATGATCTTCTCGCCCAATGCGTTCCACCACGACCAGATCCTCGCCGCGTTCAAGGCGGGAAAAAACGTCTTCTCCGAAAAACCCATCGGCACCACCATCGACGACTGCATCGACATCTACAACGCCTACCGGCGGAGCGGACGGCTCTTCGCAACGGGATTCGTGCTGCGCTACGCCCCGATCTACTGCCGGGTCAAGGAGATGCTCGACAGCGGCAAGTTCGGCAAACTGCTCTCGATCTGCGCCGAGGAGAACATCCCGCCCTACCACGGCGGGTACATCATGGCGAACTGGCGGCGGAACACCGCCGTCTCCGGGCCGCACATCCTCGAAAAGTGCTGCCACGACCTCGACCTCATCAACTGGTTCTGCAACTCCAAGGCGTCGGTGGTCGCAAGTTTCGGCGGCCGGGATTTCTACATCCCCGAGAACGACTACATGATCCGCAAGTACGGCAAACTCACCTTCGGCAAGTGGCGCGATCCGCACGCCCAGCCGTCGCCGTTCACCTCGGACAAGGACCTCATGGACAATCAGGTCGCGATCTTCGAGTACCGCAACCACATCCGCGTCCAGTTCCAGTGCACGATGTGCAACGCCCTGCCGCGGCGGCGGATGTACTTGAGCTGCACCGAGGGGACCATCGTCCTCGAACTCTACGACCGCCAGATCAAATACCGCATGGTCGGCTCCGACGAGGAGAACTGCATCACCTTCAAGAACGCGGACGGCCACGGCGGCGGCGACGGCGTCATCATGAAGGAACTGTTCCACACCATGACCACCGGCGAAGAACCCAAGTGCAGCGGCAGCGAGGGGCTGGAAAGCGCGATCCTCGCGCTCGGCATCGATCAGGCGGCGCGCACCCGCGCCATCGTCGACCTCGAACCCATCTGGAAGAAACTCAACCGGTAGACGATATCGGGACGCGAGGGGGGCGAACTCCCCGCCGCGGCGTTTCCGATTTTCGGCGGGACAAAAAAAACGGGATCGGCAGTTGCCGATCCCGATTTTTTTGTCTTCAGATCGCTGAAGCGGTTTACTTCATGATCTCGCCGAGGGTCTTGTAGAAGTTCATGCGGCGCTGCGCGTCCGCCTCGGACTTCGCGAAGAGTTCCTCCGCCTCCTTCGGGTTCGCCTTGAGCAGCTGCTTGTAGCGGTTCTCGCTGCGGACGAACTCCTGATACGAGGCGCTCGCTTCCTTGGTCTCCCAGATGAACGGCTTTTCCGCCGCCGGGTTGTAGCGGTACAGCGGCCAGTAGCCGGCGTCGACCGCGCGCTTTTCCTCGGTCTGGCTCTTCGCCATGTTGATGCCGTGGAGCATGCACGGCGCGTAGGCGAGGATGATCGACGGACCGTTGTGCGCTTCGGCTTCGCGGATGGCGGTCAGCGTCTGCTGGCGGTTCGCGCCCATCGCGATCGAGGCGACGTAGACGTTGCCGTAGCTCATGCACATGAAGCCGAGGTTCTTCTTGGTGAGGCGCATACCGCTCGCCGCGAAGAGCGCCACCGCGCCGATCGGGGTCGACTTGGAGGCCTGCCCGCCGGTGTTGCTGTAAACTTCGGTGTCGAGCACGAGGATGTTCACGTTGCGGTTCTGCGACACGACGTGATCCAGCCCGCCGTAACCGATGTCGTAAGCCCAGCCGTCACCGCCGATGATCCACACCGACTTGTCGACGAAGTAGTCCTTGAGTTCGAGCATCTTGGTGTAGACCGCCTTCTGCTCGCCCTCGGATTTCTCCGCCGCGCGCTTGAGCAGTTCGCCCAGTTTGTTCTGGTTGGCGATCGCGGCGGCGTCAGTCTTGTCCCAGTTGGCGACCGCGTAGTCGAGCGCGGTCTTCATCTCGTCGCAGCAGACGCCGAGTTCCTGGATGCGCTTGATGTTCGCCATCAACTGCTGGCGGTTGGTGTCGACCGCCACGCGCATGCCGAAGCCGTACTCGGCGTTATCCTCGAAGAGGCTGTTCGCCCACGCGGGACCGCGGCCGTTCTTGTCCTTGCAGTAGGGCAGGCTCGGGAAGCTGCCCGAGTAGATCGAGGAGCAGCCGGTCGCGTTGGCGACGATCATGCGCTCGCCGAAGAGCTGGCTCACGAGCTTCACATACGGAGCCTCGCCGCAGCCGGCGCAGGCGCCGTTGAACTCGAAGTACGGCAGTTTGAAGCCGAGACCCTTGACGTTCGCGTCGGTGGTGCCGCCCATTTCGTCGTCGGGGAGGTCCATGAAGAACTTGACGTTCTCCTGCTGGCCCGCCTTGCGTTCGCCGGCGGCGCCCGCCATCGACAGCGCCTTTTCCTTGGCGATACAGGTCTCGACGCAGACGCCGCAGCCGAGGCAGTCGTCAACGAAGACCTGCAGCCGGTACTTGAGGCCGAGTTCCTTCTTGACGGGCGGCTTGGCGTCGACCGTCTCGAAACCGGCGGGCGCGGCGGCGAGGTTCGCCGGAGCGATCAGTTTGGCGCGGATCGCCGCGTGCGGGCACGACATCACGCACTGGTTGCACTGGATGCACTTGCCCGCATCCCAATGCGGGACCTTCGGCGCGACGCCGCGCTTCTCGAAGCGGGCGGTGCCGGTCGGCATCGAGCCGTCGTAGCTCATCGCGGAGACCGGGACGCTGTCGCCCTTCTGCGCGAGGATCGGCTTCATCAGTTTGGTCGCGAACTCGCCCATGTCGGCGGTGAACTTCTCCGCCGGGGTGTAGCACGCCACGCCCGCGAGGCTCGCCGGGACGGCAACCTGCGCCAGCCCGTCCAGCGCCTTGTCGACGCAGAGCTTGTTCTGATCGACGACTTCCTGGCCCTTCTTGGCGAACTTCTTTTCGATCCCCTTCTTGATGTATCCGATGGCGTCGTCCACGGGGATGATGCCCGCCAGCTTGAAGAAGCAGGTCTGCATGATGGTCGAGATGTACTTGGCGCTGCCGACTTCGAGCGCGACCTTCAGCGCGTCGACCACATAGAACTTGATCTTGCGCGAAACGATCGTCTCCTGCATCTCCTTCGTGAGGCTCTCGAAGGCCTTGTCCGCGGGAACGGCGGTGTTCAGCAGGAAGGTGCCGCCCTCCTTGATCCCGGAGATCATGTCGTACATACCGATGTACGCGGGGTTGTGGCACGCGACGAAGTTCGGCGCGGTGATCAGGTACTCGCTGGTGATCGGCTTGTCGCCGAAGCGCAGGTGGCTGATGGTGATGCCGCCCGACTTCTTCGAGTCGTACGAGAAGTACGCCTGCACGTACTTGTCGGTGTTGTCGCCGATGATCGCGACGGAGTTCTTGTTCGAGCCGACCGTACCGTCGGAGCCGAGGCCCCAGAAGCAGCAGCTGGTGGTGCCGGCGGGCTCGGTGACGATCGTCTCGTCGATGGGCAGCGACAAGTGCGACACGTCGTCGGTGATGCCGACGGTGAAGTTGTGGGTGCACTTGCCGGCGAGGTGCTTGTAGACCGCGAGCACCATCGACGGGGTGAATTCCTTGCTCGCCAGACCGAAGCGGCCGCCGACGACGGTGCGGCCCGTGCCTTCGAGCGCCGCCTTGACGTCGAGGTAGAGCGGCTCGCCGAGGCAGCCCGGCTCCTTGGTGCGGTCGAGGACGGCAATCTTCTTCGCGGTCGCGGGCAGCGCCTTGACCAGCGCCTCGGCTGAGAACGGACGGTACAGCCGGACTTTCACGAGACCGAGTTTCATGCCGCGTTCGGCGTTCAGGTGGGTGATGGTCTCTTCGATGACTTCGCATCCGGAGCCCATCGCGACGATCACGCGGTCGGCGTCGGGCGCGCCGACGTAGTCGAAGAGGTGCAGCGGACGACCGGTCACCGCCGCGACCTTGTCCATGTACTTCTGGACGATGGCGGGCAGCGCGGCGTAGGTGTTGTTGGTGGTCTCACGACCCTGGAAGTAAACGTCGGGGTTCTGCGCCGCCATCTTGGCGTAGGGAGCCTCGGGACGCAGCGCGCGGGCGCGGAAGCGCTCGATGTACTTCATGTCGACGAGCGCCTTCATGTCGGCGTAGTCGAGCAGTTCGATCTTCTGGAACTCGTGCGAAGTGCGGAAGCCGTCGAAGAAGGCGAGGAAGGGCACTTCGCTTTCCAGCGTCGCCAGATGGGCGACCAGCGCGAGGTCGTGGGTCTCCTGGATGCTCGCGGCGCTGGTCATCGCAAAACCGGTGGCGCGGCACGCCATCACGTCGGAGTGGTCGCCGAAGATCGACAGCGACTGCGCCGCAAGAGCGCGCGCGGTGACGTGGAAGACGCACGGCAGCATCTCGCCCGCGATCTTGTACATGTTCGGGATCATCAGCAGCAGACCCTGGCTGGCGGTGTAGGTGGTGGTCAGCGCGCCCGCGCTCAAACTGCCGTGGACGGCGCCCGCGGCGCCCGCTTCGGACTGCATCTCGGCGATGACGAGTTTCTCGCCGAACATGTTGGTCTTGCCGGTCGCGGTCCAGCTGTCGGCGTACTCCGCCATCGGCGACGACGGCGTGATCGGGTAGATCGCGGCGACCTCGCTGAAGGCATACGCCACATAAGACGCGGCGTAGTTGCCGTCGATGGTCTGCATTTTTTTGCCCATGATGATCTCCTTGTTGAATTTTGGGAACTATCGAGTTGAAAAAACGACCTTTTTATAATGATCTGCGCACCGCGGCGGCCGCCGGAGGCCGGACACGGTTTATTTAAAATACACTCGCCCGCGGGATTTTTCAATACGGTTCCGCGGGACAATTATTAATAATAACACGCGCGCACGAGCGGACCGCCGCCCCCCGCCGGAGCAAAAAAGCGCCTCCGCGCCGCCCGGCGGGAAGCGCGGAGGCTGAATGGCAGCGGTCGGGTTTTTACGCGAGACGGCTGAATCTCAGCACTCCGCCGGTGCTGCTGAAGCCCCAGCCGGCGAAGTCGCCGGCGGCGATCTGCTCGCCCAGCGCGAGGGTGTCGATCAGGATGCCGTCCACTTCGACGTCGAATTCGGCGTCGGCGCAGGCGAGTCCGTCGGCGAGGGTCCAGCCGGTCGCCGTCGCCTGTCCCGCGTCCGCGAGTTTAAGCGTCACCTTGCCCGCGGCGGCGGATCCGAGGCACTCCAGCAGCGCGCTGTCGGCGAGTTTGCGGTCGCGCTCGGCGAGGTCGAAGCACCACGCGGTATTGGCGACGGGACCGGTGCCGAACGCCGCCGCGGTGTCGCCGCCGAATTCGATGCTGTCGAAGCCGCCGATCCCGCCCGCGAGCGTGCCGGTGAATCCCCGACAGACGAGCCGCGCTTCGCCGCCGCCCGCCGGGAGCGCTCCGCCGTAGCCGAAGACGTCGCAGCCGTAGGTGCCGGATCCGGTGAAGGTGATCGTGACGTCGCCGAGCACTTCGTCGCCCGGCAGGTGTCCGCGACCGCAGATGGCGCCGGTGATCTCGCCGCCGGAGATCGTGATGTTCACGTCGCCCGCCACGCTGGTGGTGCTGTTGGTGCTCACGCTGGAGGTCGAGTGGCTGCCGCCGCCGAAGATGTTGGCGACCGATCCGCCCGTGACGCTGATGTTCACGTTGCCGGTCACGATGCTGCGGCCGTGTTTCTGCGCCCAGCCGCCGCCGAAGACGTTGAAGAGCGTGCCGTCCATGACGGAGAGGTTCACGTCGCCGAGCACCTCCGCGGTGACTCCCGAGGCGAAGACCCCGCCGAAGAGTCCGCGTCCGGCGGCGGCGCGGGTCCCCCAGCTGCCGCCGTTGACGCCGACGCTCACGCTGTCGACGGTGTAGACTTTCACGCCGGTCGCCGTACCGGTGGCATAGCCGCCGCCGAAGCAGCAGAATTCGTCGCCGGTCGCCACGCCGCCGTTGAGCGTCAGCGTCGCATCGCCCGCCGTGTGTACGACGCCCGAAACGGCGGCGGTCTTGACTGCCGACGCTCCGTAGACACTGCCGTTGAAGGTGCCGGAGTCGACGGTCAGAACCACGTCGGCGACGTGGGTGGGAGCGGCGAGTTTGTTCCAGAGCGCCCCGGCGTAGAAGTCCTTGGTGAACGAGCCGCCCGCGATCAGCGTCGCGGTCCGGCCGCCAACGCTGCCGAAGCCGCCCGCGTAGACGACGCCGGTGAAATCCGCCGCGCCGACGGTCAGATTGACCGCCCCGGCGGAGCCGCCCGCATCCGCACCGGCGGCGAGGTTGCGGATCGTGCCGGATTTGATGTTCCAGTTGATCGTGCCGGCGAAGCCGCCGCTCGTGCCGTAGAGCGCCGAGTTGACGTTCGTGCCGTCGATCTCGAGCCAGCCGTCGCCCTGGGTCATGGTGTGGGTCAGGTGGACGCTGCTCACATACTGGGTGTTGCCGGTCCAGCGGGCGGCGAGGTCGACGCCGTTGACCTCCCAGCCCCGGCTGACCAGCGGCATCGCGATATCCGCCTCGTTGAGTTCGAAACTGCTGGTCGTCACCTTTTGACCGTCGAAGTAGTAGGTGGCTCCGGCGAAGACGTTGGTGTAACTGCCGCCCGAAGCGACCTGATCCGCGTAGAGTCCGGAGACGCACTTGATGTCGTCCAGGCTTCCGGAGGTGGCGACGGTGTAGGAGTATCCGGGGACCAGCCCCGTGACGCGGATATCCGCCTGACTGGAGAGCAGATCCAGATTGTTGATGATCGGGCGGGTGTAGCCGCTGACGCCGGTGAAGTCCAGCGTCAGATGCCCCGTGACCTCGGCGCCGGAGACGATCCGCATGGAACCGCCCGCGGCGATGGTGGTGTCGCGGATGCCCGCCCCGCTGGACACGACGACGCTGCCGCCCGAGGTGATGATCATATCCTCGGCGGTCTGGTTCCAGTAGAGGACCCCCGTCCGGTAGCGCGACACGCTGCCGCCCGAGATGTGGAACCCGTCCGACAGATAGTTGTCGTGCCGCAGCGTGAAGCCGTTCGCGGTCGCGCCGGAACTGACGGTGGTGGCGATGATGCCGCCGCTCGAGTGGACGGTCAGCGAGACGCCGGAACTGACGACGCACTCTTCGGCGGTCTGCCCGTAGAAGATGTAGGCGTATTCGCCGTACTGTCCGCAGTAGGCGGTGGCGCCCGAGATGTGGACGCCGCTCGAGTGCATGGTGTCCGACTGGATGGTGAAGCCGTTGAGTTTTCCGCCCGAGGAGACCAGAGTGTTGCTCGCAACACAGTAGCCCGAGATGAACATCGAACCGCCGGAGTACACGGTGGCGTCGACCGTCGATCCGCGGTTGACCACGCTCATCGACGCGCCGCCGACAACGACGGCGCTGCTCGCCAGACCGCCGGAGATCTCGATCCGGCTGCGGGATTCGGTGCAGATGTTTTCCGCGAGGCCGCCGACCATGACCGTCAGCAGCGCATTGGATCCGAGGCTGGTGTCGAAGGCGTATCCGCTGTTGTACACATAGATGGTCCGGCCGACGCCGACGGTGGTGTGGCTGGCGGTCTGCCGGGTGCAGATCTCGGCGCCGTATCTGCCGACCACGCAGCTGGTGAAGTGAAAGTCCCCGGCGAACACCGAGGCGACTTCAAGGTCGAAACCGTTGACCAGCGCGCCAGCGGCGGCGGAGGTGAGGAGACTCGACCCGGCGGAAACCCGGATCGAACCGCCCGAAAGCACGACCGTGTTCAACGCGCTGGCACCCTCGTTGACGCGCATCACGCCGCCCGAGTTGATCAGCGTGTTCCGGATCAGCGCGCCGTCGTGCAGAACGTGTACCCTGCCGCCGTTGTTGATCGTGGTGAGATCCGCCATGCCGAAGGAGAGCGTCAGTACGCCGGCGGAATTGACATTCGTGTAGTTGGCCAAGCCCCCTCTGTAGACGGTCATGCTGTCGCGGTAGTTGAGGTCGACACCGGTGCTGGTGATGCCGCTGGAGACGATGTAGTTTGCCATTTTCCTCTTTCCTTTTCCTTGTGTTTCTTGATTCGATGCGTTTTTTTGAAGGCATTTCGAGCTGTCCGGGAAGGCCTGACGGGGCTCCCGAAGAACCATCGGAGGCAATGTCCCGCGGCTTTTACACAAAATTACCGCGTTTTATGCACTTTGTGTAACGGTTGCGTAATATTTTGTAACGCTTTTGTTATGCATATGATATTATTATACATCATAATTATAAAAATAGCAACATTTGAAATTCAAAATCGGATCAAATCTTGGGGTTGTACATGCCGAAAAACCCGGGATTCCCCCGAGGCGGATCTGGTGGCAGTCCGGGTATAGAGAATATTAGTGAGGCAGACGTCGGGTGTGGCGGCGAGCAGCCCCCACATCTCCCAATGCCGCAACCGCCTGTTATATTGCCTGCCGTCGCCCCGCGTTCACCTGCCGTCGCCCTTTGCGCGAGGCGGTTTTGTCGTCCGGGGCAAAAATTTTAGGCAAAAAAACGGTCGGTCGCCTTGTGGCGGCGGGGTACTTCGTGTTATATTGTGATAATGGCAGCACTACAACACGACCTCAAGGGGGGAATAAAATGAAAACCAATCTTCAGGCGACGCAGATCGCTCCGCACATCTGGGCGGTCGGCGCGGTGGACTGGAACGTCCGCAACTTCCACGGCTATCGGACGGGGCGCGGCTCGACCTACAACGCCTTCCTCATCATGGACGAGAAGATCACGCTGATCGACACGGTCAAGGCGCCGTTCGCCGACGACCTTCTCGCGCGCATCGCCTCGGTGGTCGATCCGGAGAAGATCGACTATGTGATCTCGAACCACTCCGAGCCGGACCACTCCGGCGCACTGCCGCGGATCCTTGCCGCCGTCAAGCCGGAAAAACTCTTCGCCTCGGTCGCGGGCGCCAAGACGCTCAAGGCGTACTACGGCATCGACGCGGCGGTCGTCAAGACCGGCGACACGCTGGAACTCGGCGCGGGCAAACTCGCCTTCGTCGACACCAAGATGCTCCATTGGCCGGACAGCATGGTGAGTTACTACGACCGGGACAAGGCGCTCTTCTCGCAGGACGCTTTCGGCATGCACCTCGCCGGCAGCAAACTCTGGGCGGACGAGTACGACGGGAGCATCCTCGAACAGGAGGCGCGCAAGTATTTCGCCAACATCCTCAACGTGCAGGCGCCCAAGGTGGCGCAGCTGATCGACTCGCTGCCGGGTCTCGGGCTCGACATCGAATTCGTGCTGCCCGACCACGGTCCGCTGTGGCGGGGCGACTGGTCGTGGATCGTCAATTTGTACCGCGAGTGCGCGCTGCAGGCGCCGCGTCCGCGGGCGCTGGTGGCGTACTCGACGATGTGGAATTCGACGCGGATCCTCGCCGACGCGCTCGCGGACGGCATCCGGTCGCGCGGGGTCGAAGTGGCGGTCACCGACCTCAACGTCAGTGACCGCAGCGCGGTGATGACCGAGGTCGCCAACTCCGGGATCATCGCGTTCGGCGCCCCCACCATGAACAACCAGATGTACCCCGCGATGGCGGACGTGCTCTGCTACGTCAAGGGTCTGCGGCCCAAGAACAAGATCGGATTCGCCTTCGGTTCGTTCGGCTGGAGCGGCGAAGGCGGCAAGCAGATCGCCGCCGAACTTGAGGCGATGGGCGCCGAACAGCCGGTCGCGCCCATTCAGGTCAAGTACATGCCGACCGAAGCGGAACTCGACGCGATCCGCGCCGCCGGCATCACGCTGGCCGATGCGCTGCTGGCGAAGATCGCCGCCAAGTAATACCGGTTCAGCCGTTCTCCCGCGGCGGTTCCGCGGGAGGACTTTCGACAACCATACAAAGCAAGGAGAACGGAAAATGAAGAAATTTGTCTGCGATGTTTGCGGCTATGTCTACGACCCCGCGGCGGGCGATCCCGATAACGGCATCGCTCCCGGGACCGCGTTCGAGGATCTGCCGGACACCTGGGTCTGCCCCGACTGCGGCGCCGGCAAGGACAACTTCTCCGAGGAGCAGTAACTCCCGGACGCCGAAAAAAAACCGCCGACGGGAGCGATCCCGCCGGCGGTTTTGTCATTTAAACCCGGAAATTACTTGGTCAGGGACTTGAACTTGCCCTTGATCTTGAACTTGTCGCCGACGTTCAATATGATCCCGGCGGGGAACATCGCCTTCCACGCGGTGATTTTACACGGCAGATTTTCCGCCGACTCGTCGAAGCACTCGAACTCGAGGCACTCGATCACCGGCTTCTTGCCGTCCTTGGGCTTCCGCATCGGAGCCGCCGACGGGACCAATTTCGCCGTATCCGCCTTGTCGCCGACGCCGGTGACCTCGAACTCCAGCTCGAACTCCTGCGTCTTTTCGAGATCGACCACGATCCGGTAGTAGCAGATGTGAGCGAACTTCTTCTGCGAGTAGTTGTTGCGACCGCTGACCGTCACGCCGGCGGGCAGTTTCGCCGTCAGGAGTTTCAGCGTGCCGCGGCACCAGTAGTTCAGATCCACACCCACGAAGTCACCGGCAAACGCGCCCGCCGAGACACCCAACATCAATACCGCCGACAACAACCACTTACCGAACATCGCTTCGCCTCCACGTTGAATGATTTTTACCCGCTGCCTGACAGCGCTCCATTTAACATAACCGACGCGGGAGGGATTGTCAAGCCGAACCGACGAAACGATGGGGGCGCGCCGGTGCGATTGCAAGCCGCCGTTGCGCGAATGAGCGCCCCGAACGGACACGAACGGACACGAACGGACTTGAACGGAGTGAGGTGGCTGGAGCCCGCGCACTGATGCTGGTGTCACGCTGACGCGGGAAACCGCCGCAAGCGGTAATACAACCCACAAACAAACGTTTGTAGTGTTCCCCGCCCGGCCGAAGGCGGGCGGCTGATCCCGCTTATACTCGCCGCCGCACTTATTTTACCGCCGCCCCCCAACACCGCAAACACCAGCGTGCGACTGCCCACAACGTACACACCGACGGGGAGGCGAACCATAAAATACGGGTAACGTGACCCATAGCAAAGACCCGATCCTTGATTCGCCATAAAAGGCGGGTCAAGGTCGAGGGATTTGCGGTTGCCGATGCGACTCCCGACTGTGGCGGTTTTACCAAACCTTCGCCGACGGAGGGGGACGTTTCCCGGCGTTGCCGACAGGCAAAAGTCCAGGAACGTCAACCCCTTTCCGCTTACTCTATTAAAGTAGCGGAAAAATGCGGCAGCATTTTTCTCGGGTTGCAAGGTGAAAACCTTGCCGAGGGGTGTGGGGGCGAGGAGCCCCCACATCTCCCCGGCCCCACCCGCCCGGTTATATTGCCTGCCACGCCCGGCCGCAGGCGGGCGGCTGACCCCGCCTGCGCTCGCCGCAGCACTTATTTTGCCGCCGCCCCCCAACTCCGCAAACAACTGCATGCCGCTGCCCGCAACGTACACACCGACGGGGAGGCGAACCATAAAATACGGGTAACGTGACCCATAGCAAAGACCCGATCCTTGATTCGGCAGAAAAGCCGGGTCAAGGTCGAGGGATTTGCGGTTGCCGATGCAACTCCCGACTGTGGCGATTTTACCAAACCTCTGCCGACAGAGGGGGACGCTTCCCGGCGTTGCCGACAGGCAAAAGCCCGGGAACGTCAACCCCTTTCCGCCTGCTCTTTAAAAGTAGCGGAAAAATGCGGCAGCATTTTTCTCGGGTTGCAAGGTGAAAACCTTGCCGAGGGGAGTGGGGGCGAGGAGCCCCCACATCTCCCCGGCCCCACCCGCCCGGTTATATTGCCTGCCGCGACTTCTGAGGCGGGCGGGGGGTCAGAAGAGCGCCCGGATCATGCCGGTGGCGGTGAAGTGGCCCTTTTCCTCGGCGAAGACGATCTCGCCTTCTCCGACGAGGGCGGCGAAGCCGGCGACGGAGTAGACGGGCAGACTGCCCCAGATCGCGGAGGCGAAAGAGCGTGCCGCGTCGGGATCGGGGAAGACGCCGCGCACTTCCGCGACGAACTCCGAGAGTTGGGCGTTGCCGGTGTGTCCGGAGGTGAAGCGGACTCGGGCGCCCGGTGTGCCGGCGGGGAGTTCTCCGCGCCGCATCTGGCGGTCGCGGGTCATTCCGCAGCGTTCGGCCGCCCAGTCGGTCAGGTTCTGTTCCGCGGTATTGATATCCATTTTATTATCCTCCATTGGTTTCAGGCGAAGGTGAACAACGTGCCGCCGCGATCCGGTCGGGCGCGGAAGGTGAGGGTCGCGCGGTGGTTGTCGAAGCGGGGCGAATACTCCAGTCGCGGCAGCAGCGAGGCGCGGGGGAAGCGCAGGGTCTTCTCGGGCACGCCGGCGGGCGGGGAGAAGACCAGCGCGCGGCAGCGGGATTCCGCGAGCACGTCGTCGCCGGGGGCGAACGCGGCGAGGAGTTCCAGCGCGGTCGCGACGTCGCAGCTGCAGATGGTGATCTCGGCGCGGGAGTCCATGATCTCGGCGGTGTCTTCTCCGGAGCCGTCGCGGTCGTAAAGCCGCAGTTCGCGGCAGCGGTGTTCCACATGGATCGCGGGGATCTCCGCGAGGATGCCGAGGTCCCGGCCGCCGAAACTCACGCGGTAGCAGTGGATCTTCAAGGTGCTGGTGTTGTCTGACATAAATATTCTCCTGCCGTGGGGGTGGGGTTATCGTTCCGCGACCTGATAGCGGCGGGCGATCTGGCAGCGGTGGGCGATCAAAGAGCCGTCGAGGTCGCGGCAGACGCGCACGTTGTCGAGTTCGAAGCGTTCGTCGTCGCAGCACAGCAGGTCGCCGATGCGGACCTCGGTCGGCGGGGGGATCAGGAACTCGGTACGTTCGCGGCAGGTCGGCGGCAGGTCGCCATGCTGGCGTTCGCGGCGTTCGATCCGCAGCGCGTCGGTGGTGTATTCGGTGTAGGCGACCGCTCCGTCGGCGCCGTATTCCGGCCGGAGGATCCGTACGGTGACATTGCATTTGAACATAAGAAAACCGCTCCTTGTTTGCCGCGGCGCGGCCGACTTGACCGCGCGCCGTTGAAAGCGGCGTTTGTCAACGCGGCGCGGCCGCGGGAGGAAGTTTTTTTCGCGGCATAACGGCGCGGAGGACTTGACATTTCGCACGTTGCGTGATATGTTAAACTTCTGCGATTTGACAAGACACGACAGTTAAGCGATAGAAAGAGGTGTATCATGGCACATAAAAAAGGACAGTCGAGCAGCCGCAACGGCCGCGACAGCAAGCCGAAGTTTTTGGGTATCAAGGCGTTTGGCGGCGAGGAAGTCAGCGCCGGCACGATCATCGTGCGTCAGCGCGGGACGCGTTTCCGTCCGGGCGTCAACGTCGGTCTGGGGCGGGATTTCACGCTTTTCGCGCTCTGCGACGGCACCGTCGAGTTCTGCAAGGAACAGCGCAAGGTGAGCATCGTCCCCTTCGCCGAGTGAGGCGAAGAGCGAACGGCCTCCGCTCCCGCGCGGAACGGGATTTTTTTTCGATCATACCCGGAAAACGAGCGTTTTTCCGGGTTTTTCAGTTTTCAGAGACAGGGAGGATCCGCGTCGATGTTTGTCGATAAAGTAACCATCCGGGTCATCGCCGGCAAGGGCGGCAACGGCTGCTGCAGTTTCCGCCGCGAAAAGTTCATCCCCAAGGGCGGACCGGACGGCGGCGACGGCGGCGACGGCGGTAGCGTCTACCTCGAAGCCTCCACCGGCGAGCAGAGCCTCGTGTCGCTGGTCTACCAGACGCGCTACCGCGCCCAGAACGGCCCCGGCGGACGCGGCGCGGGCATGCACGGGCGCAACGCCGACGACATCACGATCAAGGTCCCCGTCGGCACGGTCGTGACCGACTGCGCCACGCACGAAGTGCTGGGCGATCTCGACGCTCCGGGAGCGCGGCTGCTGGTCGCCCGAGGCGGTCGCGGCGGACGCGGCAACGCCCGCTTCGCCACCAGTACGAACCGGGTCCCGCGCTACGCCGAACCGGGCACCGAGGGCGAGGAAAAAGAACTCTTCCTCGAACTCAAGATCATCGCCGACGGCGGATTGGTCAGCTATCCCAACGCGGGCAAGTCGACGCTGCTCGGAGCGCTCTCGGCGGCGCGGCCCAAGGTGGCGCCGTACCCGTTCACGACGCTGCATCCGGTGGTGGGGGTGGTCGAGTTCGACTACCCGGACTACACCCGGCTCACGCTGGCGGACATCCCCGGGCTGATCGACGGCGCCCACGACAACGTGGGGCTCGGACACTCGTTCCTGAAGCACATCGAGCGCACGAAGGTGCTGGTCTACGTCCTCGACATGGCGGGGACCGACGGCCGCGACCCGGTCGAGGACTTCCGCCACCTGCAGAACGAACTCGAACTCTACCAGTCGGGGCTGACGCGGCGGCCGTCGCTGATCGCCGCCAACAAGATGGACGCCCCCGAGGCGGCGGAAAACCTCCGGCGGCTGGAAGCCGTGGTCGCCGGAAAGTACGAGATCATCCCCGTGACCGCCGCGGTGGGGGAACTCGGCAACCTCAAACAGGCATTTAAAACATTGGTGTCCGGATCATGAGTGCAAAGCGTTCCCGGGCGATGCTGCTGTTGTTCATGGCATCGCTGATCACCGTCTACTTTTTCGTGAACTTCCAGAAAGCGGTGCTGATCCCGGTCTTCAACGAACTGCAGACCGACTTCGGCGTCGGCGCCGGAGCCGTGACCGGAGTCGTGACGGCGTTCATGCTCGTCTACTCGGCGATGCAGCTCGTGACGGGGCTGCTCGTCGACCGCTACGGCGGCGCCCGCGTACTGGTGGCGGGAACGCTCTTCCTCGCGGTCGGCGCGGCGCTGTTCCCGCTGTCGACCCGGCTGTGGATGCTCTACTTCTCCCGCATCCTCACCGGGATCGGCGCCGGGACCATCTACCTGAGCGCCGTCAAGGAGATCGACCGCCTCTTCCCCGGCAGTTTCACCAAGGTCCTCGGCATCACCATGCTCGTGGGGTACATCGGGACCGGGTTCGCGGGGCCGCCGGTGATCTGGGCGGTCGGGCGTTTCGGATCGTGGCGTCTGGCGCTGGGCGCCTTCGACGCGCTGCTCGCGGCGGCGGCGACGCTGCTGATCGTCTTCGCCGCCAAAATGCCGAAGCCCCCCGTGAACCGCGAAGTCAAACTCTTCTCGGCGGGCCCCTACCTCGCCGCGTTCCGCAACCGGGATCTGCGGCACATGCTGGGCGCAAGCCCGTTCATGTACGCGGCGTTCATCATGCTGCTGAACACCATCGTCAAGAAGATGCTCGAGGACGTCGGTCACTTTTCCGCCCAGAGCGCGGGCGTGGTGTTCTCCGGAATGGTCGCGCTTAGCGCCGGCTTCCAGCTCGTTCCCGGAGCGCTGGAAAATCTGCTGCACCGCCGCCGCAAAAAACTGTTCCTGTTCCAGATGTCGCTGGCGTGGTTCGGCGTCGCACTCGCGGCGGCGGGGATCCTCGCCGCCAAGGGCGGAGCGCTCACCGCCGCCGGAGCGATGATGGTCGCCGGAGTGTGGATGCTCGCGGCGGCAGGCGGCAGCACACCGCTCACGACCAGCATCTTCCGCGAGGTCAGCGATCCCAAAATGATCGGCGTCGCGTTGAGCCTCAGCAACTGCCTCGTCTATCTGCTCACCTCGGCGCTGGGACAGGCGTCGGGATTCCTGCTGGAATACTTCGGCCGCGGAGCCGTCGTGCGAACCGAAAACGCCGTGATCTATCCCCCCGGATCCTACCTCGCCGTAATGGTGATGCTGCTGGCGATGGTGACGTTCGCCATCTGGAACGGCAGCCGCGTCCCCGAAACCAACGGCAGAAATATTTACCGGTCGTAACGCCACTCGTCAGGATGTCTGCTCCACCGATATTCCCCGCTCGCCCCGGCAGAGGTGGGGCGGGCAATATAAACTGGCGAAAGCGGCATTGGGAGATGCGGTGGCTCCTCGCCCCTGCACCCCTCGGCAAGGTTTTCACCTTGCAACCCGAGAAAAATGCTGCCGCATTTTTCCGCTACTTTAATAGAGTAAGCGGAAAGGGGTTGACGTTCCCGGGCTTTTGCCTGTCGGCAACGCCGGGCGGGTGGGGCCGGGGAGATGTGGGGGCTCCTCGCCCCCACTCCCCTCGGCAAGGTTTTCACCTTGCAACCCGAGAAAAATGCTGCCGCATTTTTCCGCTACTTTAAATGGAGTAAGCGGAAAGGGGTTGACGTTCCCGGACTTTTGCCTGACGGCAACGCCGGGAAGCGTCCCCCTCCGTCGGCAAAGGTTACCGGGATCCCGCCGCGCTCGGGCGTCGCCTCGGCCACCGCAAATCCCTCGACCTTGACCCGGCTTTTCTGCCGAATCAAGGATCGGGTCTTTGCTATGGGTCACGTTACCCGTATTTTATGGTTCGCCCCCCCGTCGGTGTGTACGTTGTGGGCAGTCGCACGCCGGTGTTTGCGGTGTTGGGGGGCGGCGGCAGAATAACCGCTGCGGCGAGTATAAGCGTGGTCAGCCGCCCGCCTTCGGCCGGGCGGGGAACAGTACCACCGTTTGTTTGCGGGTTGAATTAACGCTGGCGGTAATTTCCCGCGTCAGCGTGGGTCAAGCATCAGTGCGAGGGCTCCAGCCACCTCTCTCCGTTCAAGTCCGTTCAAGTCCGTTCAAGTCCGTTCGGGGCGCTTATTCGCGCGGCGGCGGCCGGCAGTCGCGCCAGCGCGCCCACCTCGCTCATTCGCAGTCCGGCGCGTCAGCGCGCCCTCGGCGCGCCGTCCGGCTCCGGCGGGGCAAAGCGGGTCAGGCGCAGGGCGTTCATGACGACGCAGAGCGAACTTGCCGCCATCGCAACGGCTCCGAACGCCGGTACGAGTTTCCAGCCGAACGCCGGGAAGAACACCCCGGCGGCGAGCGGGATCCCGACCGTGTTGTAGAAGAACGCCCAAAAGAGGTTTTCGCGGACGATCCGCATGGTGCGGCGGCTCAGTTCCCACGCGGTCAGACACGCGGCGGGGTCGCTGCTCACGAGGACCACCTGCGCGCTCTCCATCGCGGCGGCGGAGCCGGAGCCGACCGCGATCCCCACGTCGGCGCCCGCCAGCGCGGGAGCGTCGTTGACGCCGTCGCCGATCATGGCGACGGGCGCCTGCGAAGCGGCGCGCAGTTCCTTGAGCGCGGCGAGTTTGTCGCCGGGGAGCAGTCCCGCGCGGTACTCGTCGATGCCGAGTTCGGCGGCGAGCCGCCGCGCTGCCCGCTCCGCGTCGCCGGTCAGCATGACGGTGCGGATGCCGCGCGCCTTGAGCGCGGCGACGGCGGCGGCGGCGTGCGGACGCGGCGTGTCGGCGAGGATCGCTCCTCCCGCGTAAACGCCGTCGCGGAACGCGAGCACGTTGAGATCCCCGGCGTCGCCGGGGATTCGGGCGCCCTCCGGGGCGATCCGGGCGTTGCCGAAGCGCCACGCGACGCCGTCGACGCGGCACTCGACGCCGACGCCGGGAAGTTCGCGGAACTCGTCTACCGGAGCGAGCCGGAGTCCTTTTTCGCCCGCGGCGGCGACCAGCGCCCGCGCCAGCGGATGCGCGCTCGACTGTTCGGCGGAACCGAACGCCGCGAGGAGTTCGTCGGGATCCGTTCCGGGGGCGGCACGCAGTTCCGCGACCCGGAACTCCCCGGTCGTCAGCGTCCCCGTCTTGTCGAAGACGAAGGTGCGCGCCTTGCCGAAGGTCTCCAGCGCGTCGCCGTTGCGGAAGAGCACACCGCGTTTCGCCCCGGCGCCAACTCCGGCAACGAGCGCGATCGGCGTCGCCAGTCCGAGCGCGCAGGGGCAGGCGACCACCAGCACCGCGAGCGCGAATTCGAGCGCGGCGGCGGAACTTCCGGAGCAATACCACCAGACCGCGAACGTGACCGCCGCAAACGCCAGCACGCACTGCACGAAGATCCCGGCGACGAAGTCCGCGACGCGGGCGGCGCGGGGACGCTCGGACTGCGACGCTTCGACCATGGCGACGATCCGGGCGAAGGTCGAATCCTTCTGCGCGGCGGCGGCCTCGATCACCAGCGCTCCGTCGAGGTCGACGGTCGCCCCCGTGACCGCGTCGCCGGGGTGCTTCGGGACCGGGATCGACTCGCCGGTGAGCATCGATTCGTCGACGCTCGCGGAGCCCTCCGCGACGGTCCCGTCGGCGGGGATGCGTTCGCCGGGGCGCACCCGCAGGCGGTCGCCGGGGCGGATGTCCTTGACCGCGACCTCCTCGTCGGCGCCGTCGGGAGCGATCCGCACCGCCCGTTCGGGGAGCAGCGCCACGAGTTCGCGGATCGCTCCCGTCGCGCGGCGGCGGCTGCGCGCTTCGAGATACCGGCCCAGCAGGATCAGCGCCACGATCATCCCCGCCGATTCGAAGTACAAGTGCCCGCCGCCGCGGAGCGCCGCGTACACGCTGTAGATCACGGCGGCGCCGGTGCCGCAGGCGATCAGCGTGTCCATGTTGGGGTGTCCCTTGAGCAGCAGCGGGATCCCGGTGCGGTAGAATCCGCTCCCGGCGGCGAGCGCGGGCAGCAGCAGCCCGAGTTCCGCCCACGGCTTCCACGCGCACTCGGCGGGGATGAACCGCATCGCCAGCCACACCGCGAGCGCGGAGGCGGCGGCGGTCAGAAACGGCAGCAGCGGCGGCGCCTCCTCCCGCGGGAGCCGTCGCGGATCGGCGAGGCGCTCGGCGTGGTAGCCAGCCTGCTCGACGGCGCGGATGACCGCTTCGTCGGGGCAGTCGCCCGAGACGGTGAGTTTGCCGGTCGCGAAGTTCACGTACACTTTTCCGGAGCCGGGGACCTTGCCGACGGCGCGTTCGGCGTTGCGGGCGCACCCGGCGCAGTGCAGTCCGGTGATGGCGAAGGTGCGCATGGTCACTCCTCGCGCATGGTGGGGATGCCGAGCGGGCATCCGGTGATCGTCGCCGTGGCGACGAGTTTGCCCTGATCGTTCGTGACTTCGACGGCGACCACGGCGCTCCGGCGGCCCCGGTGGATCGTCCGCGCGGCGGCGACGAGTTTTTCGCCGGTTCCGGGGCGCAGGTACGAGATCACGGCGTTCTGCGCCACGGTGCGTTCGTTGCCGGAGTTGGCCGCCCCCGCGAAGGCGAGGTCGCAGAGGGCGAAGATCGCGCCCCCCTGCACCACGCCGGAGGCGTTCAGCAGATGCGGCGCGACTTGGAGTTCCGCCCGCGCCTCCCCCGCCGCGACCCGGGTCAGCCGGATGCCGTTTTCGCGGCAGAAGACGTCGTGTTCGTTCAGATACGCCATGATCTTCGAGTTGAGTTCGGTAAGTTCGCCGTTTTCCATGATCTCCCGCTCCGATGATATTTAAATGCTTGCGCTGTACGATTCAGTCGTCTTCCCGGCGGCGGTGCACCGCCTGCACCAGCCCCAGCGCCGCCAGCGAGACCACCGTGAACGATCCCCCGCGGCTGACCAGCGGCAGCGACAACCCGGTGATCGGCATCACGCCGATGCTCATCCCGATATTGATGAACATGTGGGTGAAGAACATCGCCGCCACCCCGACGCAGAGCGACCGCCCGAAGACCTCCTCGGTCACGAACGCGGTGCGCAGTATCGAATACAGCAGCAGAATGTAGGCGCAGATCAGCGTCAGCGCGCCGAAGAATCCCGTCTCCTCCGCGATCACCGAGAAGATGAAGTCGTTGTTCGCCACCGTCTGCGGCAGGAAGCCGAGGGTGTTCTGGGTGCCTTCGCCGATCCCCTTGCCGGTGAGCCCGCCCGACCCGACGGCGAGTTTCGCCTGATAGGCGTTGTACCCGGCGCCGGAGCGGTCGAATTCGGGGTTGAGGAACGTGCGGATGCGGTTGCGCTGGTAGTTGGTGAGCATGGGGCGGATGCGCATGGTCTCGTTGAAGAATACGGCTCCGGCGAGCAGTGCGGCGGCGAGGACCCCGATGAAGATGAAACGCCACTTCAGTCCGGCGCAGAAGAGGATCGTCAGAAATACCGGCACGCAGACGATCGCGCTGCCGAGGTCGGGTTCGATCACGATCAGCGCGGCGGGGAGCAGCGTGACGAGCGCGCCGGCGACGGGGCCGCCGGGGCGGTCGATCTTGAAGAGCATGCTCGAAAAGAGCGAGGAGAGCGCGAGGATCAGCCCCAGTTTGGCGAACTCCGAGGGCTGGATCCGCAGCGACCCCGCCCCCAGCCAGCGGGTGGCTCCGTAGACCCGGATGCCGACGCCGGGGACGAGCACCAGCACGAGCATCACGACCGTCGCCAGATACGCGAGCGCGGCGAAGACCCGGTAGCGCGGCAGCGACAGATCGGGGATGGCGCAGCCGAAGTACGCGACGCCGCCGACGGCGAGCCAGATCAGCTGGCGGCGGAAGAAGTGTCCGCCGTCGCCCGCCTGCACCCCGGTCGAGTAGATGAAGACGAGCCCGACGCAGGTGAGAAACAGCACCGCACCGAACTGGAGTTTGTCCAGCGAAGCGGCGAAGGCCCAAAGCCGCCCCGGAAGCGACTCCGGGGGATCGCCGCGGCGGTGCGCGCGCTCAGAGATCATGCCTGCACGCTGAACGTCTGGTCGCGGCGCGGCCCGACCGAGACGATCGCCACGGTCGAATCGACGAGTTCCGCCATGCGTTTGAGGTAGTTGCGGGCGGCTTCGGGGAGATCCTCCCAGCGCCGCGCCCGCGAGGTGTCGCACTGCCAGCCGGGGAGGTATTCGAGCACCGGCTTGGCGGCTTCGAGTTCGGCGAGCGACGCCGGGAACTCGGTGGTGACCTTCCCTTTGACCTCGTAGCCGACGCAGATGGCGATCTTTTCCAGATCGTCGAGGACGTCGAGTTTGGTCACCGCGAGTTTGTTGACGCCGTTGACCATGCAGGCGTAGTGCGACGCGACCGCGTCGAACCAGCCGCAGCGCCGCGGCCGACCGGTGGTCGCGCCGAATTCGCGGCCGCGCTGACGCAGATTCTCGCCGCAGTCGTCGAAGAGTTCGGTCGGGAACGGTCCCTCGCCCACGCGGGTGGTGTACGCCTTGATGACGCCCCACACGTCGCGGATGCTCTGGGGCGGCACGCCGCCGCCGGTGCAGGCTCCGCCCGAGGTGGTGTTGCTGCTGGTGACGAAGGGATAGGTGCCGTGGTCGATGTCGAGCAGCGCGCCCTGCGCCCCCTCGAAGAGCACCTTTTTCCCCGCCTTGACCGCGGCGTTCACGATGTAGACGGTGTCGCGGACCCGCGGCGCGAGTTTGGCGGCGGCGGCGAGGACCTTGGCGAGTTCCGCCTCGACGTCGAGTTCGGGCGCGCCGCAGCGCTTGAAGATCGTGTTGTACTTGGCCGCCTCGGTGCGGAAGGCACCGGCGAGGCGCTCCGGATCGGTGAGGTCGATCGCCCGGATGCCCACGCGCCGCATCTTGTCGGCGTAGGCGGGACCGATCCCCCGCCCGGTGGTGCCGATCTTGACCCCGGTGCCGGATTCGTTGATCCGGTCCATGGTGCGGTGGTAGGTGAAGATCAGCTGCGTACGGTTGCTGATGAAGACGTTGGCGGTGTCGACGCCGCGCTTTTCGAGCGCTTCGAGCTCCTCCTCCAGCGCGACGGGGTCGGCGACGACGCCGTTGCCGATCACGCACTTGACCTCGGGGCGGAAGACCCCGGAGGGCACGAGGTGCAGCACGTAGCGCTCCTCCCCGATCTCGACGGTGTGCCCGGCGTTGTTGCCGCCCTGAAAGCGCACCACGACGTCGACGTCGCGGGTCAGCACGTCGATCAGTTTGCCCTTGCCTTCGTCACCCCACTGGGTACCGACCAGAATATCAACCGGCATGATAAAGCACTCCAACAGTAATATTTGAACTTTTTACACGGTCGTCAAAAAAAACGCGCGGGTTCCCGCGGCAGCCGAAGGACCCGTGATATAAAATACCCCGTTCGCGGACGCTTTTCAACCGCGCGCCTTGAAGTTTGCGCGATGAAAAGTTATATTACTCTCATGAATGTTGTATAAAAAAGGTCAATAGGTTAATCAAAGCAAAAAAACAAAAAAGGAAATCAGGCGGAAACCGGCACGGGATACCCACATTTCGGCGTTTTGACGGGCAACAGCGCGGAGCGGCGGCGTCTGCCGTTCCGCGGCGGTGCGGCGGGATCGTCATCCGATCCGCGCCGCGGTCGTCGTTCGCCGGGCGCGGGCGCGTATTGCGCGCCGAGCGTGGGGTGACCGGTCGGGGGACGCCGGGGAAGAGGCTTATGTTTGACTCCCTTAGTGATCGTCTGCACGCCGTATTGAAGCGTCTGCGCGGCGAAAGCCGCCTCAGCGAAAGCAACATCGCGGCAGCGATGCGCGAGATCCGGACGGCGCTGCTCGAAGCCGATGTGAATCTGGAGGTGGCGTCGCAGTTCGTGGCGAAGGTCTCCGCGGACTGCGTGGGTCGGGAGGTGCTGTCGAGCGTCACGCCGGGGCAGCAGGTGGTCAAGGTCGTCCACGACCGGCTGGTGGAACTGCTCGGCTCGGAGACGAGCGAACTTGTGCTGGAGGGTTCTCCCGCCGTGGTGATGCTCGCCGGACTCCACGGCAGCGGCAAGACCACCACCGCCGGGAAACTCGCGCTGCACCTGAAGCGCGCGGGGCGGCGGGTGATGCTGGTGGCGGGCGACGTGTACCGCCCGGCGGCGATCGACCAGCTGGAGACCATCGGCCGCGAGATCGACGTGCCGGTCCACGCCGAACGGACCAGCGTCAACGTGACGGCGATCGTGCAGAACGCCGTCGCCAACGCCGCCCGCGAAGGCTACGACACGGTGATCGTGGATACGGCGGGGCGGCTGCAGATCGACGACACGATGGTGCAGGAACTGGTGCGCATCCGGCAGGCGGTGAACCCCTGCGAGGTGCTGCTGGTGGCGGACGCGGCGCTGGGCCAGGAGGCGGTCTCGGTCGCGGAGCATTTCCACAAGGCGCTGGCGCTGACGGGCTTCATCCTGACCAAACTGGACGGCGACGCCCGGGGCGGCGCGGCGCTGTCGATCCGTCAGGTGACGCAGGTGCCGGTGAAGTTCGTCGGCTCGGGCGAAAAGATGGAGGCGCTGGAGATCTTCCATCCGGAGCGCATGGCGGGGCGCATCCTCGGCATGGGCGACGTGGTGTCGCTGGTCGAAAAGGCGGCGGCGGAGATCGACGAGGCGGAGGCGAAGAAACTGCAGGAGCGCCTCAAACGCAACCAGTTCGACTACAATGATTTTCTTTCGCAGCTGCATCAGTTGAGCCGCTTGGGCGGCATGGAGTCGCTGCTGAAGTTCCTCCCCGGCGGGCGGCAGTTGTCGCAGGCGGTGGGGCAGCTCGACCCCAAGCACTTCAAGCATTTGGAGGCGATCATCCAGTCGATGACCAAGGCGGAGCGCGCCAATCCCGATCTGGTGGACTTCAAGCGCCGCAAGCGCATCGCCGCCGGCGCGGGGGTCCCGGTCGAGGAGGTCGGCGCGCTCGCCAAGCAGTTCGAGACCATGCGCAAGATGATGCGCCAGAACGGTATGCTGGGGCGGCTGATGGCGGGCGGATCGTTGCCCGACCACCCCGCGCCCGGCACCTTGGGCGGTATCCTCGGGGCGCCCGCGCCGATCAGCCGCAAAGAGTTGGAGCGTAAGCGCAAGGCGGCGAAAGCCGCCCGCAAGGAGCGTCAGAAACAGCGGCGGCGCAAGCACTGACACCGCCCCGGACGGGAAAGGATAGAGACCAGGATGTTGACATTGCTCATCGCGTTGGCGGCGGGCGGGGTATGCGGATACTTCGCCGCGGCCGAATGGGGCTGGCTTTGGGGAGCGATCTGCGGCGTGTTCGGCTTTTTCGCCGCCCAGTTGACGGCGGGGCTGCTGCTGCGCGGTGCGGTGAAGCGCCGTCAGGAGCGGATCCAGACGATCATGCAGACCGCGCAGCAGAAGATCAACAAGCAGATCAATCTGTTTCAGATCCGCCCACCGTCGGGGATGCGCGCCGCGCAGCAGATGCTGGAAAAACTCCAGAACGACGCCGCGCGGCAGGCACTCGAAGCGACCGAGTCGTTCCGGCCCCTCTACCTCTGGAACGTGATGCTCAAGCGACAGATCTCCGCGATGCGCGGGCAGTTGCACTACCAGCTAAAGGAGTTCAAAAAAGCCTCGGAGTGCATGGACAAGGCGATGATCCTCGATCCGCAGAGCATCGCGATCCGGATGGCGCTCTTCTACCGCGACGGCGACACCGGCGCGGCGCTCGACAAGTTCTACGCCGCCAAGATCCGCCGCGCCAAGGGCGACGACGCGGCGTTCGTCGCCTCGGTCTACGCGTGGATCAAACTCAAGCAGGGCGACGAGGCGGCGGCGCTCGCGGCGCTCACGGCGGCGAAGAAGAACTCCGACCACCCGGTGCTGCTCGAAAACCACTCCAAACTCGTGAACGGCAAGGCGAAACAGTACAGCCTCGCGGGCTTCGGCGACCTCTGGTACGCGCTCTACCTCGAAGAACCCAAGGTCAAGCCCCAGCGCCAGCGGCAGGGGCGGCCGTTCTGAAATCCCGAGCAGGGGGGACGATCCCGGTGAACGAAGAACTCCGACAGACGCTGAAGAACTGGGGCTGGAAACTCGCGGCGCCGCTCGTCTTCATCGGCGCGGTCGTGCTGGCGGTGCCGACGTTGTTCCGCAAGCACGGATTCCGCAAGCGCGAAGTGCTCTACTACCTCGACCTCTGCGGCGTCCGCTCGGTGCCGATCGTGGTGCTGATCTGCGTGCTGATGGGCGCGGTGCTGGGGATCCAGGCGGCGCTGCAGTTGCGCAAAGTGGGCACCGAGATCTTCGTCGTCGATCTCGTCGGCTTCGCCGTACTCAAGGAGTTCGGCCCGCTGATGGTGGCGATGATCGCCATCGGCCGCGCCGGCAGCGCCTTCGCCGCCGAGATCGGCACCATGAAGGTCAACGAGGAGATCAGCGCTCTGCGCACCATGGGCATCCGTCCCGAAGCGTACCTCGTGCTGCCCAAACTGATCGCCATGCTGATCTCCATGCCGCTGCTGGCGACGATCGGCGACGTCGCCGGGGTCGCCGGAGGCATGATGGTGGGCGTGACCTACGTGGGGCTGCCCCTCGAAGTCTACTGGGAGCGCACGATCAACTCGCTCGGTCCCGTCACCTTTCTGCTCGGTGTCCTCAAGTGCGCGATCTTCGCAGTGCTGGTGTCGCTCTGCGGCTGTTACTGCGGCTTCTCCGCCGAGGGCGACGCGCAGGGCGTCGGCCGCGGCGCCACCCGGGCGGTGGTGAGCGGGATCTTCTTCGTGGTCGTCGCCGACGCGGTGCTGACCGTGCTTTACTCGTTCGTCGGCTATTGAAAAGAGGGGCGGGGCGAAGATGGGCAGACACGACAACACGCCGGAGATCCAAGTGACCGGACTCTCCATCGGCTACGGCACGCGGGTGCTGATGGAGGATCTGAACTTCGAGGTGAAACGCGGCGAGATCTTCTTCATCATGGGCGGCTCGGGGTGCGGCAAAAGCACTTTGCTGAAGCACCTGATCGGGCTGTACGAGCCGCTGCGCGGCGACATCACCTTGCGCGGACGGAGCATCGTCAACGCCACCGAGGAACAGCGGCTGGAGATCATGCGCACCTTCGGCGTGACCTATCAGGGCGGAGCGCTCTTCGGCTCGCTCACGGTGGCGGAGAACGTGGCGATGCCGCTCGAGGAGTACACCGACCTCAAGCGCGCCGAGATCGCCGCGGTGGTGGAAGCGAAACTCGGACTCGTCGGGCTCAAGGGCTTCGGCGACTTCATGCCGGGGGAACTCTCCGGCGGCATGTGCAAGCGCGCCGGCCTCGCCCGGGCGCTGGCGCTGGATCCCACGCTGCTCTTCTTCGACGAGCCCTCGGCGGGGCTGGACCCCGTGAGTTCGGCGGAACTCGACCGGCTGATCCTCGACCTCCGCGACCGCCTCGGCGCCACGGTGGTGGTGATCAGCCACGAACTCGACAGCGTGATGTCCATCGCCGACCGGATCATCATGCTGGACAAGACGCGGCGCGGCATCATCGCCGCCGGCGATCCGCGGGAACTGCGCGACGGCTGCGACGACCCCGGTGTGCGCCGGTTCCTGAACCGCGACGGAATGAAAAAGTGACGGCAACAACTTCATATAAAGGGATGACGCGATCATGAACGAACAGAAACGGCGGCTCCACGCGGGGATCTTCCTCACCGGCGGACTGCTTTTGGTGCTGGCGATACTCTTCTTCCTCGGCGGGCGGGACCTCTTCTCGCGCAAACTCAAGGTCAGCACCTACTTTCAGGAGTCGGTGCAGGGGCTGAGCCGCGGCGCGGCGGTCAAGTACCGGGGCGCGCCGATCGGCACGGTGTCGGAGATCCGCATCATCTTCTCCAAGCGGATCGTCCGCGTGGATATGGAGATCGACGTCGACAGCTTCACCGGCGGCGGCGGCGACTTTCAGGCGGAGTTCATGCGGGAGGTCCGCGACAACGGTCTGCGCTGCCGCCTCGAATACCTCGGCATCACCGGGCTCAAATTCATCGACTTCGACTACCGCAAGGCGGCGGGCGGCGACCTCAGCGTGCCGGAGTTCATCGACGATCCCAACACCCTGTATGTCCCCAGCGTGCCGTCGAGTTTCACCGACATCTACACTTCGGTCGCCGGAGCCATCGAAAAGATCGGCCGGATCAACATCGAGGAGATCGGCGGCGACGTCTCCCGGGCGCTGCAGGAGATCGTCTCGCTGATCAGCGACCCCGCGTGGAAGTCGGCGATCAACCGCATCGACGAGGCGGCGGCGAACATCGAAACGCTCTCCGGCAGCGTGAACCGCTCGATCGACGAGGCGCGGCTGAACCGTCTGCTCACCGGCTTCGAGCAGAGCCTCGCCAATCTGGACACGCTGATCCGCAGCATGAACCGGAGCCTCGTCGACGCCAAACTGCCCGAAAGCGCGCAGGCGTTCCGGTCGGCGACCGAGGCGGTGGTGGACAGCCGCATGGAATTCAACAACATGATCTTCAAAGTCAATCAGGCGGTCGATTCGTTCCGGATGCTGGTCGACTATCTGGAGAGCGATCCGGGCGCGCTGCTGCGCGGCAAGGAGCGCCCCTCCAAGTGAGGAACGGTTTTTCGGAAAACGCAAATACAACAGGGGAGAACGATTCATGAACACGATCCGTTACCGTATCGACCGGGAGATCCCGGTTATCGCCGAACCCGAGGTGCTGGTGGTCGGCGGCGGCCCCGGCGGTCTCGGCGCCGCGGTGATGGCGGCGCGTCAGGGCGCGCGCACGATGCTGGTCGAGCGCTACGGATGCGCCGGCGGCACCGCGGTCTTCGGCGAGATCACGCCGTTCATGTGCAACCACGTCGAAAACCGGACGCTCGATCTGCCGGTCTACGCCGAGTGGTGCGCCAAAATGCAGGAGTACCGCTCCGAACTGGACAAGGTGCGCGAGCCGTTCCACCCCGAAATGGACACCGCCGCCACCAACCGCAAGATCTCCAAGGACGAGGCGGCGCTGGCGATCGAGGATCTGCTGCTCGACGCCGGAGTGGATCTGCTGTACCACCACACGCTCGTCGACGTCGTGATGGAGGAGGGCCGGATCGCGGCGGCGGTATTTTCCTCCAAATCGGGGCTGTGCGCGATCCGGGCGCGGGTCTACGTCGACTCGACCGGCGACGGAGATCTCGCGGTGCTGGCGGGGGCCCCGTTCGAGTTCGGCAACGCCGAGGGGCTGTGCCAGCCGATGACCACCTGCTTCAAACTCAGCGGCGTCGAGCGCGAGCGGATGCCCGAAAAACCGGTCATCAACGAACTTTACCACGCCGCCGTCGCCCGGGGCGACATCCACTGCACCCGGGAAAACGTGCTGTTTTTCTCGTACATCGACCCCGACGTGGTGCACTTCAACACCACGCGCGTCATCAAAAAGAGCGGCGTCAACGCCCGCGAACTGTCGCAGGCGGAGATCGAGGGGCGGCAACAGGTGCGGGAGTTCCTGCGTTTCCTGCGCAAGGAGGTCCCCGGCTTCGAGAACGCGCGTCTGCACTCGATGGCGCACCACATCGGCATCCGCGAGTCGCGGCGGATCGTCGGCGAGGTCTTCCAGACTGCGGACGACTTCAAGAACTGCGCCAAGTATCCCGACGGGATCGCCAAGGTGCGTTACCAGATCGACATCCACAACCCCTCCGGCTCGGGCACGACGCTGATGCAGATGCCGACCGACGAGTGGTACGAACTGCGCTACGGCACGCTGATCCCCAAAAGCAGCCGCAATCTGCTGATGGGCTGCCGGGCGATCTCGGTGGATCACGCGCTGCACAGCAGCATGCGGGTGATGCCGCCGGTGTGTTCGATCGGTCAGGCGGCGGGAGTGGCGGCGGCGCTCTGCGTGCGCAAGTCCTGCGCTCCGGTCGAACTGGACGGCGCCGAGGTCCGCCGCGAACTCGCGGCGGCGGGGGCGCGGCTGTGAAGTACGACGCGGTATTGGATTCCTACTCCGGCGAGGCGCTGCTGGCGGTCTTCGCGGAGGGGGGCGAGCGGTGTTTCGCGGCGACGGCTCCGATGCGGGGGCGCGAGGCGGCGAAACTCCCGGTGTGGGTCGAGCGGGAACTCGGGGAACACGGTCTGAAACTCGCGGACATCGGCCGCTGGACCGTCGGCGCGGGGCCCGGCAGTTTTACCGGACTGCGCCTCGCCGCCGCGCTGGTCGCCGGCTGGTGCTTCGGGCGCAAGGGCGTCTGCCGCGCCGTGCCGGGGGTCCTCGGCGTGGCGCAGGCGGCGGGGATCGCCCCCGGCGAGACGCTCGGGTGCCTCTACGACGGCCGCAACCGCGAACTCATCCACCTGCCGGTGACCCGGGAGGCGACGGGAAAGCTGCGCCTCGCCGCCGAGCCGGAGATCCTCGACGCGGCGGCGGCGGAGCGACGCTTCGCCCGGCCGGACGCGCCCAAGCGCTTCGCGGCGCTCGCCGCCGACCTCCCGGCGCTGCGGAAACTCGTCCCGCATCTGGAGATCGCCGCGGTCCCCGCGCCCGATCCCGACGCGCTCCAGCGCGACGAGGCGCCCTTCGACGACGACGTGACGCGCCTCGTCTACATCCGCCCCGCCGTCTACACCGAACCGAGGTGACTGTAGTGAGTGGTGCCAAACGCTCCGCCGCGCCCAAAAGCGCCTCGTCCAAGCGCTCCGCCGCCCGTCCGGCGGCGAAGCGGCGCGCGCTGTGGTGGTGTCTCGGCGCGGGGGCGGGGATCGTCCTGCTCGTGCTCGCGGTGCTCGCGCTCTGCTTTTCGCCGCTGCGCTCGCTGCCGCTCGCGCCGCTCACCGAGCGCCACTACATCCTGATCGGCAGGATCTCCAACCAACTGACCCGCGAGGTCCTGCGCCGGAATCCCCGCGCCGAAGCCGTACTGCGGCTCTCGGTCGCCGACGTGAACGCGCTGCTGGAGTTCACCCGCCACACCGCCTACGCTGCCGGCGCCGAAAACGTGCCGCCGCCCGAGAGTTTCGAGCTCGGCTACCGGCCCGACGGGACCTTCACGTTCGTCATGCCCGCTCCGGCGGCTCCGCGCTGGTGCTTCGGCGGGATGCTCTACCTGAGCGGCCGCTTCCACTTCGAAAAACAGGAACGGCGCCTCATCGTCGACGTGCCCGAACTGCGCTTCGGCCGCGCCGACCTCCCGGTTCCCGGCGGCGGCACCTATCTGAACGACTCCGTAGCCGAAGCGGTGCGACAGGCGCTGCCCCCCGAATTCGACACGGCGATCAAAACCGTCTACCCCGAACGCGACGGCACACTGGTCGTCGTCTACCGGCCGCGCGAACTGCAGATGATCCTGCCGCTGATGCTGCGCTATCTGAGATAAACCCAATCCCCGGGATCTTTCGATCATGACCACCGTTTTCACCGTCATCCGCCACGGCGAGACCGCCGCGAATCTGAACCACGTGATCCAAGGACAGAGCGACGTGCCGCTCAACGCCTCCGGCGAGGCGCAGGCGCGCGCCCTGGGCCGCCGCTGGAAAGACCGCCGCTTCGACGCGGTGTACTCGAGCGACCTGTCGCGGGCGCTGCGCACCGCCGAACTGGTTCAGCCGGGGTGCCGTCCGACCCCGACCCCGGAACTGCGCGAGATGGATCTCGGCGCGTGGGTCGGACTCACGACCGACGAGATCGCGGTGCGCTTCGCCGACGAGTGGAACTCCTTCCGCGCCGGGGATATCGACTGCCGCGTCACCGGCGGCGAGAGCCGCCGCGATCTCCTCGCGCGCACCGAGAAGTTCTTCCGGGCCGCCGCCCGCCGCCACGAAGGCGAACAGGTGCTGGTCGTGACCCACGGCGGAGTATTGCGCGCGTTCTTTCTGATGCTGATGGGCGGCAGCGTCGGTCCCGGCGCGCTGCTCCCCTCTACCGGCAACACGGGCGTGAGCGTCGTCCACTGCGACGTCGCCCTTGACCGCTGGCGGCTGACCACCTGGAACGACACTTCGCACCTCGACGCGCTGCTGAGCGGCGAAGACGCCTACTGACCGCCCGCCCCGCCGGAGGCGGCGAAGCGCAGGGCGTTCAGTTCGATCTTGAGGCGGCGCAGCGGCAGGCCGATCACGTTTTCGACCTCGCCGTCGAGCGAATCCACCAGAAGTTCGCCGTGTTCCTGAATGGCGTAGGATCCGGCTTTGTCGAGCACGTTCACGCGTCGGAGGTACGTTTCGATGACGGCGGGCGCCAGTTCCCTGAAGCGTACGGTCGTGACTTCGCTCCACCCCCGCCGCAGCGGAGCGTTCCCGCCGCGGAGCAGGGCGACGCCGGTGACGACCCGATGGGTGCGCCCCGAAAGGGCGCGCAGCGTGTCGCGGGCGTCGTCGAGGTCGCGGGGCTTGCCGATGATCCGTCCGTCGAGGAGGATCACGGTATCGGCGCCGATAACGACGTCTTCCGGGAAGTTCCGGGAGGTCGCCCGCGCCTTGAGTTCGGCGTTGCGGAGCGGCAGTTCTCCGGGCGGAACTTCGCCGTCGGAGAACTCGCGGATGGGAAAGACGCGCGCCTCGAAAGGTATTCCGAGGCGCGCGAGCAGTTCCTTGCGGCGCGGCGATTCAGAAGCGAGCAGCAGCATCGTCCGCGGTCGTCGGCGGCGGGAGATCCGGATCCGCCGCCGCGGGAGCCGGATCGGATCCCGCCGCGGGAGCCGGATCGGATCCCGCCGCGGGTTCGGCCTCCTTCGGGACGGCGATCTTTTCGACGATGATCCCGATGGTGCGCAGCGACTCGATGCCGAAGAGCTCCTTCAGCTTTTCCCGCAGCTGCGGGCGGAGCCGCTCGGCGACTTCGGGCACGCCCCGGCTGCCCCGAAACTCGCAATCGAGCGTCAGCAGATACGCCTTGCCGCGCCGGAACAGCCGGAGTTTGCGCAACTCCAGTTCCGGATAGCGCTCCAGTTCGCGGACGACCGCCTCGCAGACGGCGTCGCGCGTGACCACGATGTCGCCGTCGGCGGACTTCACCGTCACGTTGGCGGCGCGGCGGGTGCGGAACATCAGAAAGAAGACGAACTTCAAGATCAGCAGCGCCACGACCAGCGCCAGCACCAGCACCAGCGCCGCGAGGTAGCCGCGGTTGAATTCGCTTTCCAACAGCGTTTTCCACGCATGCAAGTCGCAGACAGAGGTCATTTCGTCACCTCGTGGATACGGCGTGAGCGCCGCTTACGGCAAGGGCATGTCGACCGTGGGATTGGCGGCGGGAGGCACGTCGTTGTCGTCGTCGTCCGCCTCGACCTCGGGCTCGACCTCCTGCACCAGCACGTCGACCTTGGCGACGGTCATGCCGGTCGTGGTCTCGATCGCGGAGATCACCGCTTTCTGCACGGCGGCGGCGACCTTCGGCAGCCGGAAACCGATCTTGATGTTCAGTTTGATCTCCAGCGAAACGCGGTTGTCGTCGCCCATCTGGACGGTGATGGCGCGGTCCTGCATCCGGCGGCTGCCGACGATCTCGGCGATATTGTCGACGAGCAGACTGCCCGCGAGCCGGGAGACGCCGTCGACTTCGAGCGTGGCGCGACGCGCCAGCGCCGAGATGACGTTCTCGTGGATCTTGACTTCACCGATCTCACTGCCGCCGAGGGTCGCGGTGGCGGCTTCAGCGTTCGGCTTCGGAGCGGTGACGGCTTCGGCGTTTTTGGCATTGGCTCTCATCATTTGGTCTCCTTTTTCTGTGCCTTCCGCTGTTCCTGCATCAGGCGTTCCACAAAGCCGGTGTCGTATTTGCCGCCGGCGAAATTCTTATGCGAGATGATCCTTTTCTGGAAGGGGATCGTGGTCTTGACGCCTTCGACGACCATCTCGTCGAGGGCGCGGCGGCAGACCGCCAGCGCTTCGGCGCGGTCGCGTCCCCACGCGATCAGTTTGCCGAGCAGACTGTCGTAGTAGGGCGGCACGCTGTACCCCGAGTACACATGGGTGTCCATGCGCACCTGCGGTCCCCCGGCGGGGATGAACTGCGCGAGGCGCCCCGGCGACGGAGCGAAGTCGCGGTCGGGATCCTCGGCGTTGATGCGGCACTCGATGGCGTGACCCTTGATCTGGATGTCCTTCTGCCGCAGCGCGAGTTTTTCGCCGGCGGCGATGCGGATCTGCTCCTTCACGAGGTCGACGCCCGTCACCGCCTCGGAGATCGGATGCTCCACCTGGATCCGGGTGTTCATCTCCATGAAGTAGAAGTTGCCGTCGGCGTCGTAGAGGAACTCGATCGTACCCGCGCTGGTGTAGTTGGCGGCCTTGGCGGCCTTGACCGCGGCGGTGCCGAGTTTTTCGCGCAGTTTGGCGTTGATCGCAGGCGAAGGGCTCTCCTCGATCAGCTTCTGGTTGCGGCGCTGGACGCTGCAGTCGCGCTCGCCCAGATGGATCACGTTGCCGAAGTTGTCGGCGAGGATCTGCACCTCAATATGCCGCGGGTTGACCAGAAACTTCTCCATATACAGGTCGCCGTTGCCGAAGGCGCTCTCGGCCTCCGCCTTGGCGGCGTAGTAGCCCTGCAGCAGACTCGCGTCGTTGTGGACGATCCGCATGCCGCGCCCGCCGCCGCCGGCGACCGCCTTGATGATCACGGGGTAGCCGAGTTTGCGCGCGGTGGCGACGGCGTCCGCCTCGTCGGCGATGATCCCGTTGCCGCCCGGCGTGATCGGGACCCCCGCCTTGCGCATGGTCTCGCGGGCGACGGCCTTGTCGCCGAGGGCGCGCATCGCCTCGGGCGTGGGCCCGATGAAGACGATGCCGTGTTTGCGGCAAGCCTCCGCGAAGTAGGCGTTCTCGGAGAGAAATCCGTAGCCGGGATGGATCGCGGAAACGTCGCAGAGCGCCGCCACCGACAGGATCCGGTCGATGCACAGATAACTCTGCGCCGAACGCGGCGGCCCGATGCACACCGCTTCGTCCGCCATGCGGACCGCCATGCTGTCGGCGTCGGCGGTGGAGTAGACGAGCACCGAGCGGATATCCAGTTCGCGGCAGGCGCGGATGATCCGGACGGCGATCTCGCCGCGGTTGGCGATCAGTATCTTGTGGAACATGCTTGAAGTGCCTCCGCCAGTAAGTTCAGCCGATCACGAAGAGTTTCTGCCCGTATTCCACGGGGTCGCCGTTGTCGACGAGCACCTCTTTGATGACGCCGGACTTTTCCGCCTTGACTTCGTTCATGACCTTCATCGCCTCGATGATGCCGACCACGGTGTCGGCGGTCACCCGGTCGCCGACTTCGACGAACGGCTTCGCTTCGGGCGAGGCGGCGCGGTAGAAGGTGCCGACGAGCGGCGACTCGATCGCCTCCTGCGGCGCGGCTTTCGCCGGGGCGGGAGCCGGTTCCGGAGCCGCCGCCGGAGCGGGCGCCGGAGCCGCCGCGACGACGACCGGAGCCGCCGCCGGAGCCGTCGGAGCCGAAGCGCGGGATATGCTGAGGTTGCAGCCGTCCGCCTCGATCTTGAACTCGGTCAGTTCGTATTCGCGCATCATGCGGACGATGGTCTTGATTTCTTCGATTTGCATGTTGTATCTCCGGAGTTTTGTTAGCGAAACACTATTTGACGCCGCCGCCGCAGAACGCCTCCAGCGCCAGCAGATAACCCTGCGCGCCGAAGCCGCAGATCATGCCGCGGCAGACCGGTGTGGTGACCAGTACCCGGCGGAACTCCTCCCGCCCGGAAACGTTGCTCAGGTGGACTTCGACCGCCGGGATCCCCGCCGCCGCCAGCGCGTCGCGCACCGCGACCGAAGTGTGGGTGTAGGCGCCCGGATTGATGATGATGCCCGAGCATCCCTCATCCTGCGCCTGACCGATGCGGCGGACGAGTTCGCCTTCGATGTCGGATTGGAAATCTATCAGTTCGACGCCGCGGCTCTCCGCCGCGCGACGCACTTCCGCCACGATATCGGGCAGCGTGCGCGTACCGTAGATGCCCGGTTCGCGCTTCCCCAGACGGGCCATGTTCGGCCCGTTGACGAGCAGGATCTTCATAGTTCCCTTCTTCCCCTTGTGGCGCGGAGCCGCAACGCCCCCCTGTTCCGGGAGGACCGCTCCGTGCGCGGTATACAATATAGCATAACGGCGGCGATTTGTCCAACTTGAGGCGGAAAAGCCGCCTCAAGCGCCCACTCGCGGGAGGATCGCCGCCCCCGAGCGCCACTATCGTCTATAATATATTATACCGCCGCCGGATAAAAGTCAAGCCCCGGACGAGGGTCTCTCGCGCCGGGGCCGCTCCGAAACTTCAGTTGCGGTGGTCGCCGAAGAGCCGCTTCGCGTGGTCGGTCGTCCACTCCGCCATCCGCTGGAACGCCGCGTACAGGCACGGAATGAACATGATACCCACCACCGACGCCATCAGCATCCCCCAGAAGGTCGTGACGCCGATCGCCCGGCGGCTGCCCGCGCCCGCGCCCGTGGCGACGACCATCGGGAACACGCCGATCACGAACGACAGCGCCGTCATCATCACCGAACGGAACCGGAGCCGCATGCCGTTGAGCGCGGCTTCGGCGATCTCCTTGCCCTCGTCGCGCTCCTGCTTGGCGTACTCGGTCATCAGAATGGCGCTCTTGGCGGTGAGGCCGATCAGCATCAGCAGTCCGAGCTGGCAGTAGATGTTGAAGTTCATGTGCGCGAGTTTCAGCGCGATCATGCCGCCGAGCGTCGCGGTGCCGACCGAGAGGATCACCGAGATCGGCATCGTCCAGCTTTCGTACTGGGCGACGAGGAACAGGTAACTGAAGGTCAGCGCCAGCGCCAGCAGATAGAGGATCTGCCCCTGATTCTGCCGCTCCTCGTAACTCATCTGGGTCCACGCGATCTGATAGTCCTTGGAGAAGTCCTTGTCGAGGATGTTCTGGACCAGTTCCATCATCTCGCCCGAACTGAAGAACGGCACGCTCTGGGTGTTGAAGTTGGCGGCGGGGAACATGTTGAAGCGTTCGACCTGCCGCGGGCCGACGGTCCAGCGCACGGTGGCGAGGGCGTCGAGCGGGACCAGACTGCCGGTCGCGCTCGGCACATGGAGCTGGCTCACGATGTTGAGGTTCTTCCGGTAGTCGCCGGTGGACTGCATCTTGACCTTGTAGGTCTTGCCGAACTTGTTGAAGTCGTTGATGTAGACCGAGCCGAGCTGGCTCTGCAAGGTGGCGAAGATCGAACTGATCGGCACCTTCATCGCCTCGGCCTTGTCGCGGTCGATGTCGAGGTAGAGCATCGGCGTGTTGGCGTCATACGAACTGAAGGCGTACACGGCCTTGCCGCTCTCCATGATCTTGCCGCGCAGCATCAGCGCCGCCTGCATGAGTTCATGCGCGTTCTGACCTCCGGTCGCCTGCAGCGCGAACGACACGCCGCCGGTGGCGCCGAGCCCCTGGATGGCGGGCGGCACGAAGGCCGTGACCTGCGCGTCGGGGAGTCCGGCGCAGCGCCGGTTGAGCGCCATCTGGAGCGCGCCGATCTGGGTCTCCGGGGTCTTGCGCAGGCTCCAGTCCTTGAGCTGGACGATGGCGAGGCCGAGGTTTTCGCCCTGCCCGGCGGTGAGGCTGCGTCCGGGGACGAGCAGCACATGGTCGACGCCGGGGAGCGTTTTGGCGATCTCGTCGATGTCGAGCAGCGCCTTTTCGGTGCGTCCGAGGGTCGCGCCCGGAGGCAGCACCACGTCGCAGAGCAGCGCGCCCTTGTCCTCGGCGGGGAGGAACGCCCCCGGCAGGCTGCCGTAGAGCCAGTAGTTGCACGCGAGGATCGCCCCGAAGATGATGATCGTCAGCAATCCGCGGCGCACCAGCAGTTTGGCGAACGCGAGATAACCGTTGCGCGAGAAGTCGACGGCGCAGTTGAACCAGCGGTAGAGGCCGCGGGGTTCGGGCTGTTTGCGCAGCACCAGCGCGCAGAGCGCCGGCGACAGCGTCATCGCGTTGACGGTCGACAGACAGAGCGCGATGCACATCGTGACCGCGAACTGGGTGTAGATCTTGCCGACCATGCCGCCGTAGAAGGCGATCGGCGCGTAGACCGCGACGACCACCAGCGTGGTGGCGATCAACGCTCCGGTGATCTGCTTCATGGTCTTGATGGCGGCGTCGTAGGGCGAAAGCCCATCCTCTTGGATCATGCGGACGCAGCTTTCCGTCACGCAGATCGCGTCGTCGACGACCGAGCCGATCACCAATATCAGCGCGAACATGGTCAAGGTGTTGATGCTCATGCCGAGCGCCTTCATGAAGATGAAGGTGCCGATCAGCGACACCGGGATCGCCACCGAGGGGATGATGGTCGCGCGCCAGTCCTGCAGGAACGCCCAGGTGATGACCACGACGAGCAGGAAGGTCAGCAGCAGCGTCGAGATGATCTCCTTCATCGTCACGCGGACGAAGTTGGTCGAGTCGTAGCCGAGGGTGCATTTCATCCCCTCGGGGAAGTTCTTGGCGAGGCGGGCGAGTTCGGCGTTGACGTTGTTCAGCACCTCCAGCGCGTTGGCGTCGTTGAGTTTGAAGATCGCCAGCGGGATCGCCGGCTTGCTGTCGAAGTAGGCGGTCCCGGTGTAGTTTTCGCTGCCGAGTTCGACGCGCGCCACGTCGCGGAGGCGGATGATCCGGTTGTCTGCTCCGCTCTTGACGATGATGTTCTCAAACTCCGCGGGCTCGCGGAGCCGCCCCTTGGTGTCGATCTTGAACTGCATGAAGTTGCTGGAGAACTCGGTGCCGACCGCTCCGGTCGCCGCCTGGATGTTCTGGTTGGCGACCGCGGTGCGGATATCCGCGTTGCTGACGCCCAGCGCGCGCATCTTGTAGGGATCCATCCAGATCCGCATGCTGTAGGTCATGTCGGTGAAGACCACCGCGTAGCCGACGCCGTTGATGCGCGAGATCGCGTCGCGCATGTGGATCGACACGTAGTTGCTCAAAAACAGCGGCGTGTGTTCCGGATTGTCGCTGGTGATCGAGTAGACGCCGAGGATGTCGTTCGAGCGCTTGTAAACGAAGAGCCCGTTGTTGACGACCTCGGCGGGCAGCGAGTGTTCGGCGCGCTTGATGGCGTTGTTGACGTTGACGTACGCCATGTTGGGGTCGGCGTCGGACTTGAAGGTCATGGTCAGCGTGTAGTTGCCCGAGTTGTCGCTGGTCGACGAGTAGTAGATCATATTCTCGACGCCGTTGATCTCGGATTCGATCGGGGCGGCGACGGTATCCGCGATGACCTGCGCGCTCGCGCCCGGATACGACGCCATCACCACGACGGTCGGCGGCGAGATCTCGGGATACTCGGCGATCGGCAGCTGGAAGACGCAGACCATCCCCGAGATGACGAGGAACAGCGAGATCACCAGCGCGAACTTGGGACGCTTGACGAATATGCTGGAAAACATGATGGATTCACTCCTCCGCAAAGGCGCGCCGCGCTTAACGGCGGTTCACTTCGGCGAAGCCGATCGGATTGACCTTGCCGCCGGGGACCACCTTGTGGCCGCCGCCGGTGATCACGAGTTCGCCCTCCTTGAGGCCGGAGAGGATCGCCTGACGCTCGCCCACCTGCTCGCCGGGGACGACCTGCCGCCGTTCGACGGTGTTGTCGCGGCCCACCACATAGACGAAGTGGTGCTTGCCGTCGGTCATCAGCGCGGCGATGTTGACGGCGGGCAGCGGCTTGTCGAACTTCTCGCTGAACTTGACGGTGGCGTAGCCGTCGGGGATCAGCTGCTCGTCGGGATTCGGGACGAGGAACTGCAGCATCAGCGTGCCGGTCGCCGAGTCGGCGCGGTTGTCGACGAAGTCGAGTTTCGCCTTCTGTTTGATCTCCTTGCCGTCGGCGCGGAAGATCCGCAGTTCGGCCTTGGAGCCGCCGTTGCCGAAGTGGCGCAGGTAGTCCGCCTCGCTCATCGCGAAGCGCAGTTTGATCGGATCGTACTGCACGATCGTCGCCAGCGTCCCCTTGGCGGGGGTGATGTAGTTGTTGCTGCTGTAGATGCTCTTGCCGATCTTGCCGTTGATGGGCGAGTAGATGCGGGTGTAAGAGAGGTCGTTCTCGGCGAGGATCAGCGCCGCCCGGGCGGCTTCGACGCGCCCCTCGCAGCTTTTGAGCGTGCGCACCGAACTCTCATAGTTGGTCTTGCTGGTCGCCTTGCTGGCGATCAGGGTCTTGTAGCGGTCGTACTCGCTCTTGGCGAAGGCGAGTTCCGCCTCGGCCTGCGCCAGCGACGCCTTGGCGGAGCGGACGTTCGCCTTGTAGACGGTGTCCTCGATGTTGTAGAGCAGCTGCCCGGCCTTGACCGGACCGCCCTCCGCCCATTTATTGTCCTTGACCATGGTGCCGGAGACGCGGGCGACGACTTCGACGAGGGCGAACGGCGAGGTCGTGGCGACGTAACTTTTGGGTTCGCCGCGGTCGATCAGCATGGCCTTCTCGGCGCGGACGGTCGGCGTCGGACGCCTCGGCATGCCCGCCGCGTGAAGCGCTCCCGAGGCGGCGAAGCACGCCGCTCCCAACACGAACAGCATCGATTTTCGGGCACAAGGACTCATTTTGTTTTTCTCCTCAACTTTTAGGGAATACGATAAAAAGGATCGATCATACTATTGGTGCCGGCGACGACTCCGCCGCCGCGCCGGGAACTCTTCCGGCGGTTGATGAAATCTTCTGCGGGATCACCTCTTCCAAAAAACGGGCTTCGACTTCCGACCGACCGGCCGCCGTGCGAAGTTGTACGGTCAATCATAAAATATACTCCGAAAAGTGCGAAAATTCAATAAGGAACCCCGAAAAATTTTAATTCCAACAGTATTTGCCGTCCGTACCGGGGGCGGGCAAAAAACGGACGGCGGGAAACCCGCCGGAGGGGGGGGCGGTCACTCCTCGATCACGCAGCGGAAGCCGATGTCGTCGCCGCGGTCGCTCCAGAGCCGCAGCTGGCTGAAATCGATCGCCGCGCAGTTCGGCGGCAGCTGGTACGAGCCGCCCATCACGAGCACCAGCGACGCCTCCGACGCCGACGGGAGCGCGAACTCGCGGACGTTGCCCGCCAGATCGAAGACTCCGCAGGGCGAAAGGTCGCCGGGGAAACTCCCCGGCGGCGCGCCGTGGGGGAACTCCGCGCGCCGGGGCGAATCGGCGAGGAGCGCGCGGCCGCCGCGGTACTCGTCGCCCCACGGGAATTGGCGCCGGTCGGTGCCGCGGGCGGCGCGCCGCCACTCCCACTCGCGGGGCAGCCGGACGCGCCGGTTCAGCTGGCGCGACAGATAGCGGCAGTAGCGCTTCGCGGCGGCGCCGGTGATCCCGGTCACCGGCTGGTCGGCGGAAAACGGCGGATTGATCCGCCCGTCGTCATCCCAGAGCGGCATCGCGGCGGCGCCGCCGCCGAGGATGGCGCGGCAGCGTTCCTTTTCGTCGGGGGCGAGCGTGTTCCAGAACGCCAGATACTCGCCCACCGTGACCTCGGTGCGCGAGATCTGGAACGCGCCGCTCAGGTAGGTGCATCCCGCGGCGTCCATCTCCTCGTTGGCGGGGACGTAGACGAAGCCGCTTTCGATCTGCTCCGGCGGCTCGAAGCAGAAGCGGGTCGTGAGCGCCAGATGGACGCGCACCGGCGCGCCGATGGGGATGTCCTCCTCGCGGGCGAACTCGAGGTGGTAGTTGCCCGCCGGGAGTTCCAGTTCGATCCGTTCGCCGGGGGTGAGATCGAAGGTCTGCTCCGGGTGATCGGAGTCCGCCCCGATGCGGCGGAGCCGCACCGTCCAGTTGTCGCTGTCGGATTCGAGTTCCAGCCGACCGTTGCCGGAGTCGATCGCGGCGGCGAGGCGGCGCAGCGTCGGATCGGAGTTGACCGCGGCGCCGAAGAGTTCCGGCCAGCGGGTGCGCATCTCCTCCAGCGTTTCGCGGACGGTGTCGCCGCGCCGCGACAGAAGTTCGTTCCGCAGCCGGTTGCGGAAGATCGTGCGCGCCATTTCGACCGCGCGCGGCTCCCGGCGGGCGACCCGCGGCGACAGCCGCGCCAGAAGTTCCAGCGCCGCCGTGTAGTTGTCGGTCATGCGGATCTTGCGGCGGTTCATATCGGCGCGGACGCGCTCGCCCGCCGCCGAATCCGCGAGACGCGGGATCGCCGTCATCCGGTAGTCCCGGCGCAGCATCCGGTCGGCGTTCTGCGCTTCGAGAAAGTCGTAACCCGCGAGGTTCAGAAGGTTTTCCGCCCGCAGCTGCGCCTGCATGTCCTGCCACACCCGGAATCCGCCCCACGTCAGCAGCGCCGCCAGCACCGTCAGCGGCACCAGCGGCCGCCGCCGCACGAGTTTCACCGCGCGGTAGAACCAGTTGGGCGAGTAGGCGCGCACCGGATAGCCGTCGAGAAAGTCGTGCAGATCGTCCAGTAGTTCGCGCACCGTGGCGTAGCGTTTGCTCCGGTCGTGCGCCATCGCCTTGAGCGCGATCGCCTCCAGCTCGCGCGGGACCCGCTGCCCCGGATGCGCCGCCCGCCCCGGCGAGGGGAACTTGCCCCGCGCCGCGCGCTCCGCCAACTGCTCCGGAGTCAGGTCGCCGGGAAACGGCGACGGTTTCCAGGTGAGGATCGTGTAGAGGATCGCGCCCAGACTGTAGACATCGGTCCGCGGATCCGGTTCGCGCACCGCGCCCGTCAGCAGTTCCGGCGCCATGAACGCGGGCGTGCCCCCCAGCGTCCCCGGACGGTCGTGCGCCGCCTCGCCGCCGAGTTCGACCTTGCCCGAACTGGCGCGGTTCGCATGGTACTGCGCCATCCCCCAGTCCATGACCAGCACCTCGCCGTAGTCGCCCACCATCAGATTGGCGGGCTTGAGGTCGCAGTGCAGCACCCCGCGGGAGTGCGCGAACGAAACGCCGTTGCAGGCGGAGATGAAGATCTCCAGCATCCGGCGCAGCGTGAAGCGCCGCCGGAACCCCGCGTCCCCCGCCGCGAGTTTCCCGATGATCGAACGCAGGGTCTGTCCCCGCACCCGCTTCATCGCGAAGTAGACACCCGCCCCCTCGAAGACGCCGATCCGATGCACCGGCACGATGTTCGGATGGCTGATCTGCGCCGTGGTCCGCGCCTCGCGGATGAAGGCGCTGATCCGCTCGGGGACCCAGCGGTAGGCGGGACGCAGCATCTTCAGCGCGACTTCGCGCATCAGCCCCGGTTCGCGCCCCGAAAAGACCGTTCCCATGCCGCCGACGCCGATGGTGCGCAGTTCGCCGTAGTCCTCGATCGCGTCGCCCTCGGGCAGTCCGAGGCGGCGCCGCAGTTCGGCGGCGGAGAGGGCGGGCGCGTCGACCCCGGGATCGACGACCAGCGTGGGGTCGTCGCCCGGCACCGCCGGACGTTGCGGAGCGGAGTCTTCACCGTCGCGGAGCATCCCGTCAGCCGTTCCTTTCCGGAGAGGTTTCGTCGGAGCGTTCGTTCAGATACCGTTCGATCTCGCCCGCGGCGCGCAGCGCGCCGCTCACCGCCCGGTCGCGGCGGAACACCCCGATCCAGAGGAGTTTCGCCTTGTCGCCGCACATCCGGCAGTAGGCGCGGAACATCCGCCCCGGTCCCGCGTCGTCGGGGAGGCGGTAGCGGAAGCGCACCACCTCGGGGAGAAACCCCGCGAACCGGCCGCGCCACCACGCGCGGCTGAAGCGGTCGGCGCGGCTCAGCACGTCGGACTCCCGATGCTCCTTGAGGTCGAACTCGGCGAGCGTCACCTCACGCAGCGCCCGCAGCACTCCGGCGTCGGGAACGGGGCCCGGCGGCAGCACCTCGCGGGGGAAGAGTTCCGGGAGCGCGAAGCAGAGCAGTCCGGGGTCGCCCGTACCGAACTCCCGCGCCAGATCGCGGGCGCGCGCCCAGTCGAAGCCGGGGTGTTTGGCGAGCAGAAAGGCGTAGTCCGCGATCAGCGCCGCGCGGTTGTTCCAGCGGTGGCGGCGGGCATGGAGAAAGGCGACCGCGAGCGACAACTCGGGCGGCAGCCGGTACTCCGACGAATCCCCCTCGCGCGAAAAGAGTTCCCACAGCCGCCGCGCGGCGGAGTCCGGGAACTCCGGCAGATTGAAGTGCAGTTCCAGCATGGCGTGTTTCTTGTACATGCCGGGGACATGGTAGCCGTGGCGGAAACGGTGCGGCATCCGCCAGTGGTCGGCGACCGCGATCTCAACCGCGCGGTCGAGGTCGTCCGGGTGGATCAGCAGGTCGATGTCGCACCGCTGGCGCAGCACCGGATCGGGGTAACAGCGGTACGCCAGATCCGCCCCCTTGATCGGAGCGAACCGGATCCCCGCGGCGCGGAACCGCCCGCGTATACGCTGAAGTTCCAGCGTCAGCGGCAGATCGCGCATCGCCGCCGCGCGATATTCGCCGCGCAGTTCCGGATGCTCCCGCGGCGCAAAGCGGTACGCCATCGCCCGGAACAGCGGACCCGCGGGCAGCGCGGTCCCGCGCCCCTCCGCCGCCGCGCCGCCGAAACTCCAGCGCCTCAGTTCCTCCAAAGTCGCCACGGGAAACTCCATCATCCTCTACGCCAAAGCCCGGACGTCATCCAAAGTGAGCCGGCGGTCGGCCCCGGCGGAACGCAGCTCCTCCACGCTCCCGTAGCCGTAGGTCGCGCCGACCGTCACCACCCCCGCCGCCTTGCCCGCCACGATGTCGATCGCGGTGTCGCCGACCATCGCGGTCCGGCGCGGATCGAGCGCGTACTTTTCCAGCACCATCCGCACGAGGCACGCCTTCTCGGTCTCGCCCGGGGGCAGCATGCTGCGGTTCATGACCGCCGTGAACACCTGCTCCCAGCCGAACTTGGCGAGCAGCCGCCCGAGCGGGATCCCGGTCTTGTTGGTCGCCAGAAACAGCCGCTTGCCCGCCCGGCGCAGATGCGCCAGCATCGCTTCCACCCCCGGATAGGGGTGCGAATACGGATAGTCGCTGGCGCGGTAGATCCCCCAGTAGACCTCGCAGAGGCGGCGGATCAGCGCGTCGTCGGCATCGGGAAAAAACGACCGCGCCGACTCCTCGGTTGGGGGGCCGGTGCGGTAGACCCGCTCGAAACGGGCGGTGTCGAGTTTCAGTTCCCGGATCGCCGACCGCCACGACGATTTGATGTCCTCCTCCGACTCGCACAAGGTCCCGTCGAAGTCGAAGATGATATTGTCTATGCCCTCAAAGCACTTCATTTGTTCCGCGAACGCGGGCGGCGGATCAGTTGCCGCCGCCCATCTTCTCGATGATCGTCACCAGCGGCATGAACAGCGCGACGACGATCGAACCCACGATGCCCGCCAGACCGACGATCATCAACGGCTCGATCAGGCTGGTCAGAGCGCTGACCGCGTTGTCCACTTCCTCGTCGTAGGTGTCGGCGATCTTTTCGAGCATTTCGGGGAGTTTACCCGTTTCCTCGCCCACCTCGACCATACTGATCACCATCGGCGGGAAGATCTTGGTGTTGTTGAGCGGCACCGCGATGCCTTCGCCCTCCTTGACCGCGTCGTGGACCTTCTGGATCGCGCTCGACACGACTTCGTTGCCGCTCGTTTCCTTGACGATGGCGAGCGAGTTCAGCACCGGCACGCCCGAACTCATCAGCGTGCCGAGCGTCCGCCCGAACCGCGAGATCGCGCTCTTGGAGATGATCGGCCCGAAGAGCGGCATGTTGTACTTGACCCAGTCGACCCCCCACTTGCCCGCGGGGATCGCCACGATGATCTTGTACAGCACGATGATGCCGACGAGGCCGCCCACATAGAAGTACCAGCGCGACACCAGCGTGTCGCTGATGCCGATGATCATCAGCGTCGGCCCCGGCAGCGGCTCGTTGGGTCCCAGCAGGTCGCTGAAGATCTTGGAGAAGTTCGGCACGATGAAGATCATCAGGCCCACCACCGCCAGCAGCGAGATGCTGAGGATCACCGTCGGGTAGATCATCGCGGACTTGACCTTGCCGCTGATCCGCGCCGCCTTTTCCATGAATCCCGCCAGACGGTCGAGGATCGTCTCCATCGCGCCCGACGCCTCGCCCGCGCGCACCATGTTGAGGAACAGTTTGTCGAAGCTCTTGGGATGCTGGCTCAGCGCCTCCGCGAAGGTCGCGCCGCCCTCGACCGTCTCGGCGGTCTTGCCGAGCACGACCCGCACCGCCGGCGACTTCGCCTGCCGCTCCAGCGTGTGCAGCGACCGGATCAGCGGCAGCCCCGCCCCCAGCAGGATCGCCAGCTGCCGCGTCAGAACGGTCAGATCCTTGCGGTTGATGTTGTTCGAGCCGATGTTGATGTTCATCCCGCCGCCCGAACGCTTGGTCTTGGCGGCCTTGGTCTTGACCGCCATGCGGATCGACGTCGGGAACATCCCCTTGCGCCGCAGTTCGTTCGCCACCGCCTCCTCGTTGGGGGCGTTGATCTTGCCTTTCTGCTCCCGCCCTTTGGCGTCCATCGCGATATAATTATACGCCGGCATATCTCACCTCACAGTTGAAATTCCGTGTGCAGTTTCCCTTAGGTGTAGCGGACGACCTCGTCCACGGTGGTCTCCCCGTTGAAGATGGCGAGCAGCCCGTCCTCGCGCAGCGGCCGCATCCCGAACTGGATGGCGCGCGCGGCGAGTTCGTTGGCGGGCACGTTGTCCGAGATCATCTCGCGCAGTTCCTGGTTGATGACCATCAGTTCGGTCAGCGCCTTCCGGCCCTTGTAACCGGTGTTGTTGCACTTCTCGCACCCCTTGCCGTAGCAGAACTGCTTGCCCTCCACCTGCAGCCGTTCGAGGCTCAGGCGCTCCAGGTCGTTGTCGGTCGGCGTGTAGAAGGTCTTGCAGTTGGGGCAGACGCGGCGGATCAGCCGCTGCCCCAGCACCCCCGCCAGCGACGACGCGATCAGGAACGGCTCGACCCCCATATCGATCAGACGGGTCACGGTGCTGGCGGCGTCGTTGGTGTGCAGCGTGCTGAACACGAAGTGCCCGGTGAGCGACGCTTCGATGGCGATCTGCGCGGTGATGAAGTCGCGGATCTCGCCGACGAGGATGCGGTCGGGGTCCTGACGCAGGAACGCGCGCAGCGCCCGCTCGAAGGTCATGCCCACCGCGTCGTTGATCGGGCACTGGATGATCCCGGCGATGTCGTACTCGACCGGGTCCTCGGCGGTGAGGAGTTTATCCTCGATCTTGTTGATCTCGGTCAGCGCCGAGTACAAGGTGGTCGTCTTGCCCGAACCGGTCGGCCCCGTCACCAGCAGGATGCCGTTGGGCAGGTTGATGAGTTCGCGCAAGTTGGCGAGCACGTCCGCCCCGATGCCGAGCGCGTCGAGCTGCAGGTTCACGACGCTGCGGTCGAGTACGCGGAGCACCACCGATTCGCCGTGGCTGGTCGGCAGGCACGACACGCGCAAGTCGACGGGCTTGCCGTTGAGTTTCAGCTGGATACGACCGTCCTGCGGCCGCCGTTTTTCGGAGATGTTCAGCCCGGAGATGATCTTCACGCGGCTGATCACGGGGCGCGCCAGGCTCAGCGGCGGCGGGGGCATCTCGTAGAGCGCGCCGTCCACCCGGTAGCGGACGCGGAAGTTCTTCTCGAACGGCTCGAAGTGGATGTCCGACGCCTTGTCGCGGATCGCCTGCTTGATGACCGCGTCCACGAACTTGATGATCGGCGCGTCGTTGGCGAGGTCCTCGTTGTCGGCGTCGTCGTCGACCACATACTTGCTGGCGTCGCCGAACTCGGCGACGATGTCCGCGACGGTATCCGCCATCTCGGGGTAGTAGCGCTCCAGCTCGGCGTCGAAGAGGTCGGGATCGACCGGCACCGGGACCACGTTCTTGTTCACGATGAAGCGGATCGCCTCGACGGTCTGGTAGTCGAGCGGATTCTTCATCGCGAGGTAGATGGTGTCGTCCTCGGCGGCGATGGGGATCACGTTGTGCGACCGCGCCAGATCGCGTTCGACAAGTTCGATGACCTCGTGGTCGACGTCGGCGTTGCGCGGATCCCAGACGTAGGAGCCGAGGTTGTCCGCCATCACCTCCAGCATCTGCTCGCGGGTGAAGATCCCGTAGTTCTCGATCACCTCGAAGGCGGTCTTGCCCGAGCGTTCGCACTCCTCGGCGACCTCCTGCAGCTGCCCGTGCAGGGCGGGATTGGCGGCGCCGCGCTCGTTTTTCAAGAGATCGATCAGCGCCGAACTTTCAATATCCAACATTTCGGCAAACTCCTTATCAGTTCTCGTCGCGCAAGGTCACGAAGATGACCTCTTCGAGGGTGGAGATACCCGCTTCCGCCTTGCGCAGCGCGTCGTCGCGCAAACTCCGCATCCCGTTGCGGCGGGCGGCTTCGCGGATCACCCCGCTCGACTCGTTGGCGAAGATCAGCTTGGCGATGTCCTCGGTGATGGTGAAGATCTCGTAGATGCCGATACGCCCCTTGTACCCGGTGTAGCCGCAGGTCCGGCAGCCCTTGCCCTTGTAGAACTGGTGGCCGGCGAGGTACTCCGGCGACAGCCCCAGCATCTTGACCTCGGAGGGCGTCGGCGTATGCACTTCGCGGCAGTTCGGACAGATGCGCCGCAGCAGCCGCTGCGCCATCACCGCCCGCAACGAGGTCGCCACCAGGAACGGCTTGACGCCCATATCCACGAGACGCGTGACCGCGCCGGGAGCGTCGTTGGTGTGCAGCGTGCTGAAGACCAGGTGACCGGTGAGCGAAGCGTTGATGGCGATCTCGGCGGTCTCCAGGTCGCGGATCTCACCGACCATGATGATGTTCGGCGCCTGACGGAGCATGCTTCGCAGCGCGGCGGCGAAGGTCATGTCGACGTGCCGGTCCACCTGCACCTGATTGATACCGGGCAGCTGGTACTCGATCGGGTCCTCGACCGTGATCAGTTTGCGCGCGGGAGTGTTGATGGTGTTCAGGAACGCGTACAGGCTGGTCGTCTTGCCGGAACCGGTCGGCCCCGTGACAAGGAAGATGCCGTCGGGGTAACTGATGATCTTGGTCACAAGTTCGAGGTCGTCGGCGTAGAAACCGAGCTTCGGGATGTCCAACTGGATGCTCGCCTTGTCCAGAATACGCATGACGATGCTCTCGCCGAAGATCGTCGGGATCGCCGACACACGCAGGTCGATGTCGTGGGTGCCCACCGACATCTGGATGCGGCCGTCCTGCGGGATGCGCTTTTCGGTGATGTCCATGCCCGACATGATTTTAATACGGCTGGTGAAGTTCGCCTGCAGGTACTTGGGCGGAGCCTCGACCTCGCGGAGCGCGCCGTCGACCCGGTAGCGGATGCGATAGCGTTTTTCCATGGGTTCGAGGTGGATATCCGACGCCTTCATCTTGTAGGCGTCGATGATGAGCTTGGTGACGAGCCGGATGATCGGCGCGCTTTCGTCGTCGCCGAGGGCGGCGCGGTCCTCTTCGGAGATGTCGAGGACCACTTCGGCGTTGTCCAGATCCTCGGTCTTGCGGGGACCTTCGTCGTCGTCATCCTCGGGGTAGTAGCGCGCCACGGCGGCGGATATCTGTTTTTCCGGAGCGACCACCGCGTCGACGTCGCCGCCGATCAGATAGCGCAGCGTGTCGAGTTTCTCCATGTCGCTCGGGTCGCTCATCGCGATCGTCAGGGCGTCGCCGTGACGCATCACGGGGACCACGTTGTAGTGGCGGGCGATGTCGCCGCTCAAACCGTCGAGGACCTCGTCGGGGATGTTGTACCCTTCGAGGTCCATCATCTCCATGCCGTACTGCTGGGCGAGCATGGCGGTAAGTTCGTTGCGGTCGATCACCTTCTGACGGCAGAGGACGTCGATGATGTCCTCTTCGTTCTCCTGCAGTTCCTCGTTGCGGGCGGCGGCGATCTGCGCGGCGGTGACCATGCCGTACTCCTTGAGGAGCGTCAACACATATTCAGCATCTCTGGCCAATCTTCCTGACTCCCGGTGTGCAATGTTGTCCCGCGGGCGGAAAATATCCGCCGCGGTTTTGGCTGTAAACTACATCAGGGAGAAAAGTAACTCCGGAAACAGTAAAAGTCAAGAGCGCCGCCGACAAATATATCAATAGTTGCGGCGGATTTTTGCCGCCCGCCGCCGACCCCGACACTCTTTTATCCCGCCAACTTCCCCCCCGCCGCCGCCGGAGGCGGACCGGGTGGTTGTTTGTGTATAGACAATATCAGCGAGGCAGAGGGCGGGCGCGGGGGCAGTTGAGATCAAATAAGCGTTGGCAATGTGACTCCGCGTTTTTGATGTGGAGTCACTCCACATCCCACGCGAAGATCTTCGCGGCGGAACCGGTCCCGGTCTCGAGCACCGTGAGGCGGAGCGCCGAAGTTTCGCAATTCAGCGGGATCTTGCGCAGTCGCTGGTGATTGGCGAAGTCCCCCGCCGTCACCCACATGCCGGCGGCGTTCCGCCACTCCAGACGGAAGCGGCGGACCAGTGTTGCCGGGATGTGCAGATCCGGAGTGTCGAGGAAACGCTCGGCGACGATGTTCAATTCCTTACGGTTGAGGTCGCTGTCGAAAACCAGCCGCGCCATTTTCAACCTCACCGGGCGCACCCAGCGGTACACCGCCGAATCTCCGGGTGACGCCGACCACGATTCGTCGGCACCGTCGACGGCGCGTCCCAATCCGCCGCGCAGACCTGACGGGTCTCCGGTGCTTGCCGTCAACGTCGCGGCGCGGGTAAGTTCCGACACCCGGTAGCGCCGCCCCGGCAGATGGCAGTCGTCGCGCATCAGCAGGTTCTGAAGTTCGGAGATATGACTTTTCCCCACCTCGCGCGGAGAGATGCCGTACCGTTTCGCCAGCGCCGCGGCGGTCCCGACCGCCTGACCGAGCAGCGCGCAGGTCGCCATGACCCGCGTCGAACTCATCGCCGCGTGGCTGACGCTGATGTTGCGCCCGGCGAAGAAGAGGTTGCCGATGTTCCGCGAATAGACGCAGCGATAGGGGATCCCGAACGGGGACGGCGCGGGGTGGAAGACATTCGGCTCGACCTCCGGCGCGGCGAATCCGCCGGGGAAATGGTCGTCCATCGGCCAGCCGCCGTAGGCGATGATGTCCGAAAACTTCCCGCCGGAAAGCACGTCGTTCCCGGTGAGGATGTGGTCGCCCACACAGCGGTTGCTCTCGCGCTTGCCCGGCAGAAAGCCGATCCACTCCAGCGTCCAGTTGCGGTAGCGTTCGCGGTTGTCGGGGTGATTTTTGAGGTAGTCCCAAGTGCCGAGGGCGATCTTCAACAGTTCGTCGCGGAGTTCCCCGGTATCGTGGAGCGCGTCGCGGTCGCCGCCGAGTTCGATCCACCAGAAGTTGCCCCGCGGTTCGAGGTGCGGCGAACGATACTTGAAGACCGCGGGGTCGGTGTAGCGAGTCGCCCACGCGGGCGGGGTGAAATCCTGCGGCGAGTCGGTCTCGCGCACCTGCAATAAACAGCTCATTCCCATCGTCTGACGATCCGCCTGCGCGGGGGCGATGGATTCGTTGAATTCGCTCCGCCCTTCGCGTCCATAGCGCATCTCCGCCCCGGCGTAGGTCGCGAGCGCGCTGTCGCCGGAGCAGTCGGCAAAGAGCGGCGCGGAAATGCGGTAATTCGTCTGGGACGGGGAAGAGTAGCACTTCACCGAACGGATGACGCCGTTTTCCGTTTCGGCATCCAAACACACGGTATCGTAGAGAACTTTCAGGAGCGGCTCGCCGCGGAGGATCGTGTAGAGCACGGTATCCCACAGCGAATGGTTGCGACCGGGGTTGAGCGCGTTGTTTTCGAGCTGAAGTTCCTCGACGATGCCGGTCTCGCGCAGATCTTTGCCTCGCGCGCCGCAGATCCACATGCGGATCTCGCTCGAAGCGTTGCCGCCGGGGACGCTGCGGTCGTGCACCAGAACGGTCCGTATTCCTTCCCGGGCGGCGGCGACGGCGGCGGCGATCCCGGCGAGGCCGCCCCCCACCACCACGAAATCGGCTTCGAGCTTCACATTCCGCATATCGAATCAGTCCTATATTTTTTATTGCCGCTCGGCATAGCGCAAGATCGTCGGCTTTTATTAACATAGCACGCCGCATCGGCGATTTTAAGCGGGAACGCGAAGATTTTTTCAATTACGGTCGGGGATGCCCCGCCGGATCGGTCCTTGCCGGACGCGGCGGGGCGCCGGCACCGCTTGGCATGGAGCGCAAATCGGGGTTCGTCCGCGGTTCGCGGCACAATCCTCGGGAATTTTCTTTGTAATTGCTCGCGGTATATGCTATATTACCTTTAAGACCGTTTAGACGCCGGAGTGTTTGCATCGTTTATGGGACCCGGCGCGGCGGTAGTGGTTCACGTTTCTAAAAACAGGGGTGTTGTCATCGTGCCCTCGGAATATCTCTTCAGTCAGGTGGATAGTTACGACACGCCGGAAGATCTCCGCGCCGCGCCGGGGTTCCGGCTGATGTTCCGCAGCCGCTGGTACTTTTACGCCGGGATCTTCGGCGTCTTCTGCCGTTCCGGCAAGCTGGGGATGCGCGGCAAACTCGACGCCTCCGCCCAAATCGCGATGTCCAATCTCAATCTCCGCCTCGTCGAAAAGTGCGGCGGCCGCGTCCACATCGCGGGTTTGGAGCATCTGCGGCGGGTCTCCGGGCAGCCCGCCGTGGTGGTGGCGAACCACATGAGCCTGCTGGAGACGGGGCTGCTCCACGCGGTGATGCGGGAGTATCTGGACTTTTCGTTCGTGGTCAAGAAGTCGCTGATGGAGATCCCGTACTTCCGCGAGATCCTCAAGGCGCTCGACGCGATCCCGGTGACCCGCGAAAACCCCCGCGAGGACCTCAAAACCATGCTCCGCGAGGGCAAGCGGATCCTCGAATCGGGGCGCAGTCTGATCGTCTTTCCGCAGTCCACCCGGTCGGAGACGCTGGAGCCGGACAAGTTCAATTCGATCGGCGTCAAACTCGCCAAGTCGGCGGGGGCGTGCATCCTGCCGCTGGCGCTCAAAACCGACTTTCTGGCGAACGGCAAATGGCTGCGCGACATGGGACCGGTGCGGCCGGAGCGGCGGGTGTGCTTCGAGTTCGCCCCGGCGCTGGAGGTCGCGGGCAACGGGCAGGAGGAGCAGCACCGCATCATCGAATTCATCAATTCGCGTCTGACCGCGTGGCGGGAGCAGGACGCCCGGGAGAACCGCCGGTGAGGAAACTCGGGGCAAAACTGCTGCTGACGCTGTTGCTGGCGGTCACGGGCGCGTTGCGGCTCGGCGGCGCCGAGATCCTCGGCGACCGGATCACCAAGGACGACTTCAAGCGCATCAAGGCGGACAACTGGCGGCTCGTCGGCAAGAACATCATCGCCAGCGGCAACGTCCACGTTCCGTTCGGGAACTTCGACCTGCGCGCCGATCAGGTGGTGCTGAACATCGAGAGCCGCGACCTCGAAGCCGTCGGCAACATCTCGCTGCACCGCTGGCAGACGGGCAAGGTCTCCGTCGAGCCCGGCGAACTGGAGGAGCTGTCGCACCGCAACGGCATCCGCATCCGGGTGATCGGCTCCACCGGCGACATCTGGGGCAACCGCAAGGTCGACCTCGAAGTCAGGCGCGCCGCCGACAGCATCACGGCGCAGCGGGTGTCGGGCAACCTTTCGTCGGGGTACTTCAACTTCGACCGGGCGCAGCTGCACTTCCGGAACTTCGTCTGCCGCGTCGGCTCCGGCGAACGCAAGCCCAACGGCATCATCGAACTCTACGACGCCGAGATGAGCGCCTGCGGATACCTCGAACACGACAACGCCCACTACAGTTTCGCCGCCAAACACATGACGCTGACGCCGTTCGCGCCGGACTCCTACGACCTGGAGGAACACGACTACGGTTCGGGCACCGGCGACTACGCGATCTGGCTGACCAACGGCTGGGCGAAGATCTACGGGATCCCGGTGCTCTGGATGCCCGCGTTCTACAAGCCGCGCGACGAGTCGCCGGGGATCTGCAGCGTGGTCTTCGGGCACAGCAGCGACTGGGGCTACTTCGTATCCATGCGCAAACGCTTCAATCTGATCGAGTATCCGCGCACCTCGGTCCAGCTGATGGTCGACTACTACACGCTGCGCGGCGTCGGCTACGGCGTGAACGGCATTCTGAACACCGAACAGAGCCGCACCGACATCTTCGCCTACTCGATCTACGACAACCACCCGTATCAGGAGAGCGACTACCACGACTACCGCTTCAAGATCCCGCACAACCGCTTCGACTTCCGGATCAGCCACGTCACGCACATCACCCCGCGGCTGGACTTCCGCGCCGCCGCCGAGTACACCAGCGACTACTTCTTCACCAACGACTTCTTCAACAGCCGCTACTCGGCGGATCCGCAGCCCAGCACCTACGCCGCGCTGGAACAGCAGTTCGACATCTTCAGCGTGTCCGCGTACATCCGCGGGCGGATCAACAAGTTCTACTCCACGGTCGAAAAACTGCCCGAGGTGCGGGTCGACCTCCACCGCCAGCAGATCTTCAACACGCCGTTCTACTATCAGGGCGATCTCTCCGCCGATTACATGCGCATGAAGTGGCTCAAGTTCGAGCGGCGTCCCGATCCCGAGCATCCGCTGGTCGACTACGACCTTGACGACTACGAGTCGTTCCGCTTCGACACGACCCATTTCCTGTACCTGCCGCTGCAGAAGTACGGCTTCTCGCTGATCCCCCGCGCCGGCGTGAAACTCACCGCCTACTCCAACTCCTCCGATCACGCGGTGTCGTCAAGCGACCTGATCCAGCTCTTCAACGCCGCGAATCCGACCAGCAAGGGCGTCGGCGGACTCAACAACTACGACCACCGCGGCGGTTCGCGGGTGCGCGTCGTGGGCGAACTCGGCGCCGAGGCGTCGTTCAAGATCCACAACACCTGGCAGAACGCCCGCAGCGACATCCTCGGCATCGACGGTCTGCGCCACGTGATGCGGCCGTACATCAACTACACCTACATCAGCAAGCCGAACGTCAGCCGCAAGTACCTCTACTACTTCGACGACATCGACCGGATCGAAAAGGAGAACTTCTTCCGCTTCGGCGTGGAGAACCGTTTGGAGACCCGCTCCGGCGACGAGGGCGTCCGCGAATACTTCTCGATGGAGAACTACTGGGACCTCTACCTCGAACGCCCCGAGGAGGACGACCTCAACAACATCGGCAACTTCTGCACCAAGATCTCCTTCTCGCCGATCCGCCGCCTCACCTTGAGCACCGAGTTCAGCATCGACGCCGGCGGCAACAACGAACCGCTCGAACCCTATGTGCGCAACGGCCGCAAACGCAATCCCGGCATCCGCGCCAAGTGGCTGAACCGCTGGGAACTCTCGCTCTCCTACGAGCCGGTCAAGGACTTCCAGTTCAAGTTCAGCTACAAGTACAACCGCCCCTACACCGCCCGCAGCGCCTACTCGATGGGGTCGACGCTGACGCAGCTGGACGCGGGAAGTTACTTCAACTGCTTCCGGAGCAGTCGCAGCGAGACCTTCAACTTCGGCGTCCGGGCGCCGCTGACCCCCGACCGCCGCACCTTCGGCGCCTTCCACATGGAGTACGACGTGCTCAAGGGCGGATTCAGTTCCATCGGCTTCATGGTCTCGCGCCAGTTCCACTGCATCGAGGTGATCGCCGCGCTGGTCTTCGACAGCGACGACGACGCCGCCAGCGGCTGGGACACCAACTTCTCGGTACAGGCGCGGCTGCTCGGGCTGGAGATGCCCGTGCAAAGCGAGAGCAACCAGATGCTTTCGCGCGCCAACGACATCGCTTTCGGCAGCGAAAGCAGCAAGAAGAACTTCTGGTGACGCCCCCCCGCCGCGCCCCCCGCCGGTGCGCGGAATGCGATACGCGACGATGAAAATAGTTTCGTTAAGACTTCACAACTTCCGCAACGCGGCGCACCGCGGCTACGAATTCGACTCCTCGCGGGTGCTGCTGCTGGGGCCCAACGGCGCGGGCAAGAGCAATCTGCTGGAGGCGCTCGGCTTTTTGAGCGTGCTGCGGTCGTTCCGCGGCGCTCCGGTGCGCGAGATGGTCAAACTTGACGAGCACGAGTTCATCCTCGCCGCCCGCCTCGACTGCGGGAAGCGCCGCAAACTGATCTCGCTCCGCGAGCGGCCCGGGGGCGGGCGCGAACTCTTCGAGGACAAGCAGCCCGTATCCCGGGCGAGCGACTTCATCCGCAACTTCCGCACCGTCGTCTTCGCCCCCGAGGACCGCATGATCGTCGCGGGCGGGGCGGCGCACCGCCGCCGCTTCTTCGACATGCTGATCTCGGTGCTGGAGCCCAAGTACTTCTCCGCGCTCGGCAGCTGCAACCGCGCGTTGAAACAGCGCAACTGCGCGCTGCGTTCGGGCGGCAGGGGGGCGGAGTTCTTCGACCCCGTCCTCGCCGAGAGCGCCGCCGTGCTGACCGCCTTCCGCCGCGAATACGCGGCGCTGCTGGAACTCGAGGTCAACCGCCTGCTCGCGGCGTCCGGCGGGCGCTTCGCCGTCCGGTGCCGCTTCTCGGCTCCGGCGGATCCGGAAGAGTTCCGGCAGCTGCTGATCCGCGAGCGCCCCCGGGAACTGCGCCGCGGCGCGACCCTCTGCGGACCGCACCTCGACGACTTCGAGTTCCTGCTCGACGACAAACCGCTGCGCGGCTGCGGGTCGAACGGACAGATACGCCTCGTGTCGCTCTACCTGAAACTCGCGGAGTTCGCGCTGATCCGCCGCCTCGCCGAACTGCCGGTGCTGGTCCTCGCGGACGACGTCACCGGCGAACTCGACGCCGCCAACACCCGGCGCTTCTTCGAGTTGACGCAGGTCGCGGATCAGGCTTTCTTCACCTTCACCCGGCGCCCGGAGGATCCTTTTTTCTCCGGCGCTCAGGAGGTCTTTTTGAACTCGGCGGAAGAGATCCCGCCGGCAACGATCGGAGCAATTCAATAAAATGAAAAGCGATTTCTGGCGCTCCTGGAGCGGTTATCAACTGCTGGTCTATCTCATCATCCTCACCTGTTCCGCGCTATTCCTGACCGAAGTGCGCGAGTGGAGCGCGGGCACGCTGCTGTTGCTCCTCGTCGAAGTGCCCGTCTATGCGCTCGGATACACGCTCCCCGGAGCCGTCCTCTCCGCCGCCGTCGGCGGCGCGCTTTGCCGCTCGCGACGCGCCCCCGCCGTCTGCGCCGGAGTCGCCGCCTTCCTCGCCGCGGCCACCATGCTGCTGCTGCTCGCGGATCTCGGGCTTTACCACCACTTCGGCTTCCACTTCAACCTCTTCGTCTGGAATCTGCTGACCACCCCCGGCGGCTTCGCCTCGATGGGGCTGCGCGGCGACACCTATGTGCCGCTGGCGCTGGCGATCGTCCTCGGCCTCGGGTTCCACGGCGCGCTCGCCTACTTCACGATCTTCTTCCGCGGCGGCCGGGCGGGACGTTTCCTCTACGGCGTCTTCCGCGGCTGGCGCAAGTTCGCGTGGATCCCCGTCGTCGCCGCCTTCGTCTTCGCCGGACTCACCATCTACGCGTGGAACCACCACATGAAGCACGCGGCGCCGCTCCTCGCCGCCGAACGCATCCCCGCCCACCAGCGCGTCACCATGCGCGACTTCTTCGAGTCCCTCGGCTTCGAGGAGCCCAAACGCGAAGAACTCCTGCTGCGCACCGGCGGCGACGGCAGCCTCGACTACCCCAAGGCGCCGATCCGCCGCCGCCCCGACCGCACCCGCTACAACGTGGTCTGGCTCGCCTGCGAATCCTGGCGCGCCGATATGCTCAACGACGAGGTCATGCCCCGCACCTGCGAATTCGCCCGCAAGTACGCCGTCCGCTTCATGGACCACCGCTCCGGCGGCAACGGCACCCGCCAGGGACTCTTCTCGATGTTCTACGGTCTCTACGGCAGTTACTGGCACCCCTTCCTCGCCGCCCGCCGCGGCGCGCTCATCATCGACTGGATGATCGAGGACGGCTACGACATCAAGTGCATCACCTCCGCCAAGTTCAGTTATCCCGAGTTCGACCAGACCATCTTCGCCCGACTTCCGGCGAGTTCGCTTTACAGCGACGACCGCGGCAAAACCTACGAGCGCGACACCCGCAACTCCAAGCTCCTCACCGACTTCATCACCGCCGACCACGGCGGACGGCCCTTCATGGCGTTCATGTTCTTCGAAAGCCCCCACTACCCCTACGAGTTCCCGGCGGAAAACGCCGTCTTCAAACCCTTCTCCGACCGCGTGGACTACCTCGAACTCGGCCCCGCTCACGCCGAGCGGATCAAAAACCGCTACCGCAACTCCTGCCGCACCCTCGACGGCTTCCTGCATCGGGTGTTCATGACTTTGGAGCAGCACAAACTCCTCGACAACACCATCGTCGTCGTCTTGGGCGACCACGGGGAGGAGTTCTTCGAACACGGCAAACTCGGCCACAATTCCGACTTCACCAACGAACAGATCCGCACCCCCCTGCTGCTCCGGCTGCCGGATAAATCGCCCGCCACCTACACCCGGATGAGTTCGCATATCGACGTCACGGCCATGCTCGCGCCCTACTTCGGCGTCGAAAACCCCACCGCGGACTTCTCGCTCGGCAAAAACCTGCTCGCCCCCGGCGCCCCGGAGCGCACCTACTCCGTCATCGCCGGCTGGACCGACCTCTTCTTCGCCGGTAAAAACCTCAAAATGCAGCTGCCCGTCAACAGTTTCGACGCGATCACCATGACGCTGTTCGACGCTCGCGACCGGGCGTTGCCCGACCGCCAGCGCTTCTTCCGCGAGTGCCGCGACGAACTGGTCGAAGTCCAACGCGACCTCCGCCGTTTCCTCAAGTGACCCCGCCCCGCCCGGAGGGGCGGGTGGAGAGTCTATCGAGTAAAAGGGTGTCGGCGTCGTTCCGGCGGGGCGGACGGGCACAAAAAAATCCCCGGCGTTTCCGTCGGGGAGGTTGAAGGCTTGCCGCTTACTTCGCGGCGGGGGGAGTGGGCGCGCTGCCGCCGCGTTCGCCGCGTTCGCCGCCGCGCCGCATACCGCCGCGCCGTCCGCCGCGTTCGCCGCGTTCGCCGTCCCGACCGGGACCGCCGGGGCCGCCGGGGCCGGGCGCGGAAAGCACCAGCAGATGGTGGTGGCAGTTGGGGCAGATCAGCATGGAGTAGTTGCCTTCGCGTCCGCCGCGTCCGCCGCGTTCGCCGCGTTCGCCGCGTTCGCCGCCGCGCTGTCTGACGTGGACGCTGCTGCCGCCGCCGTTGCCGCCGCCGTTGCCGCCGCCATTACCGCCGCCGTTACCGCCGCCGGGAGCCGCCATCAGCGCGGTGGAAGCGCTCATCAGAACGAAAATACCGAGTTTGGAAAACGTGTTCATACTTTACCCTTTCTTGCTTGGCACCCCGCTGCTTGGAGGTGTCTTTCCATACCTTAAAACGCATCCGGGGCTCGTTTTATTGTTCGCGCCCCCGAAAAAAACGGCGGGAAACGGTCACTCCACTTCGCCTTCGGCCTGCGAACGGAAGCGGGGCAGGATCTTGTTTTCCCAGACGAGCAGAAACTCGAAGAGGTCGAATTCCCGCTGCATGGCGAGTTCGTTCCGGCGGGCGAAGGTGCGCACTTCGCTCCACCGGGCGTCGCCCGCCGTCACGTCGCCGACGGCGAAGGCGCGGAGCACCTCCGCGAGTTTCCGGCACAGTTCGGCGTGGAACGCGAGGCACTCCCACGAGCGGCGGATCGCCGGGTCGGCGGCGTCGAGGTTGCGGCGGATCACCGGCCGGAACGCTTCGATGCGCCGCGGGAGTTCCGCGTACCTCGCGGCGGCCTCGGGGGTGCGGATCGGCCGTTCGCCGCGCAGCGTCTCGGGGTCGAAGCCGTCCGAAAGTCGTTCCAGATACGCGAACGCCGCCGCCCCGTCGGCGCCGAACGCGGCGGCAAAGAACTTCGCGGCGCGCGCGTCGAAGCCGCTTTCGCCCGACCACAATGCGTCGCCCATCAGGCTCATTCCCGCTCCGGTGGGGAGGAACACCCGCAGGTTCTGGCAGCTCATCATGCCGTTCAGCCCGAGGGAGCGGAGGTTTTCCACGTCGGCGGTCATGATGCGCCCGAAGCGGATGCCGCCGGGGTCGTTCAGGTAGTCCCACATATAGTGGTAGTCGAAGACGAAGGCGTCGCCGGGGAAGTTTCGCCGCCACGCCTCCAGATAGGGCAGCGTGGCGCCCGCCTCGGGACGCGGAACGAACCGGTTGCGGACGAACGGCGCGGCGCGGTGTCCCCGATCCTCCGCCATGGGGACGGAGTAACTGCGCCGGATCGGGGCGTAGAGCAGCACGAAGCGCTCCGGGTGGCGGAGTTTCGCTTCGACGGGCGCCCAGAGCAGGTCCAGATAGATCAGGAAGACCACCTTGACGGGCGAACCCGCCGCCGCGAGCGCTTCGTCGATGCGGTTCAGTATCCCGACGTACTGGTCGGCGGGGCGTTTGTCGCGGCATTTGTCGCACTCGCACTGGTTGTTGGCGTGGTCGGCGAGCCAGAAGTGGAGGTAACGGACGCCGGGGTTTTCCCGGGCGTAGGCGGCGACTTCGCGGGCGAGGAGGTCGATCGCCTCGGGGTCGCTGTAGCAGAGATTGGTGTCGATGCCCGAACCGGAGTAGAGTTTGCGTTCGCCGTTCACGACGGCGAGCAGCCGCCGCCGGTCGGGTCGGACTTCGGCGTCGTCATTGGCCTCGTGCCAGGCGCTGCTGGTGATGCCGAGGACCCGCGAGATCCAGCCGTGGCCGATGCGGTGGTGTTCGAGTCCGCGGCGGCGGATCTCCGCGTCGCAGTCGTTCACGAACGCGTCGATCGTGGCGTCGGAGACGGGTGTCGGCAGCAGTTCGGGGTTGTTCTGGTGGGCGTACCAGCGGCGGAACGCGAACCCCGGGCGGAAGAGCTGGGTGAAACAGGCGTTGAAGCCGAGTTTGGGGGCGAGGTCGATCATTTCGAGCGCGTTTTCGATGCCGACCGCCCCTTCGAGGCAGATGCCGCGGTGGCGGTACGCGGCGCGTTCGCACACGTGGACCGCGAGCGCGGCGCTGTCGCGCCGGGGGAGCGCCTCGCCGGAGCGCCCCGGACGGACGAACTCGCCCCCCGCTTCGCGGAAGAAGCGGTAGACGGCGATGAGCACGCCGCGGGGATTGCTGCCGGTAACGGTCCCCGCGCCGGCGGCGACTTCGATGCGGATGGCGTCGTCCGCCTCGGGGTCGGCGACGGCGGGGGGCGGCGGCAGTTCCGGGGCGACGCCGATCCACAGCGCGCGGATCTCCGGGGAGAAGCGCCCCGGGGCGACCTCCGCCACGGCTTCGGGGTCCATCAAGGCGATCAGCCGCGCGAACTCCGCGGCGGCAAAGGCGGTCGTCGCCGACGGATCGACGGTACGGATATTCCAGACATTTCGTTTCATCGCGTTACTGCTCCATAACCGGGGTTCACTTCAAGGCAAGCGGGGCGAGGAACTCCCGCAGTTCGGGGACCAGCGCCTCCGCCCACACCCGGCATCCGGCCTCGTCGGGGTGTTTGCCGTACTTGCAGCGGCCGGCGGCGACGGCTCCGTCGACGAGGAGCGGCGCCACGTCCAGAAACCCTTCGACGCGGGGGGCGAGTTCGGCGGCGAGAAAGGCGTTGACGGCGTTCCAGCGCTCCAGAAACTCCCCCGACCAGTCGAATGGCGGCAGCGTCTGCAGAAAGACCCGGACGCCCGCGTTGTGCAGCAGTTCCACGAGGCGCGTGAAGTCGCGTTTCATCTCGTCGAGGGTGCGGCCGCGGCCGACGTCGTTGCTGCCGAAGGTCACGACCGCCGCGTCGACGTGCCGCGCCTTGTAAAACCACGCTCCGCCGGTGGCGGCGTCCTGCCCCCGTCCGTAGCCGAGGCCGAGGTTCCAGTGCGAATACCTTTCGCCCAGCGCTTGGGCGACGAGGGCGCACCAGTGGGTGTAGGCGTGGGGCGGCGTGCCGATCCCCTGCGTGATGGAGTCGCCGAAGTAGCCGATGCGGGCGTCGACGCGGCGGTCGCAGCCGAGCATTCCCGGAACCGGCACGCGCTTGTCGGGGATCCAGCGGCCGTTGCCGTCGCGGGTGAAGGTCGGCACGATGGATTCGAGGTGATAGGGGATCATCGCGCCCCGGAACTCGACTTCGACGCAGAGGCAGTCGCCGCTCCGGGTGTCGATCTCGACGGGGTCGCTGGCGAAGACCTCCCCCGGCGCGACGCGCTTGGCGGCGGAACCGTCGAAGGTGAGCGGGACGGACCATTCGAACTCCCCCGGCGTTTCGGGCGACTCCCCCCGGCAGAGGCCGAGGCGGCAGCCGAGGAGTTCCCACGGGTCGCAGAGCAGATTCGCGTAACTCGAATACTCGGGCTTGTAGGTGCTGTCGATGGTGTTGGAAAACAACAGCGACCAGCGCGCCCGGCCGCCGCAGAAGACCTTGTAACAGATGCGCCCGGTCCGGCCGCGCCGGGGATCCTCCGGGCGGAAGAACAGTTGGTTGCCGGTGCCGCCGAGGGTATTGGAAACGAAAGTATGAAACCAGTTCATCGCAGGCTGCCGCTCCTTATCTTGTCGAATGGCGTAATATAGCCGCGACGGGATTTTTTTCAAGTTCGGCGCGCGTTGCGGAAACGATTGAAAATCCGCCGCGGCGATGCTATATTGAAAGACGTGTCCGCAGCTCGCGGAGCGGAAGCGGGCGGCAAACAACCAGAAGGGGGCAAATCGGTGGGGCTTTCCGGATACATAAAGCGCAAATACCTCACGCTGTGCGTCAAGATCATACGCGAGACCGCCACTCCGGAGTACATCGCCCGGGGCTGGGCGATCGGGATGTTCTACGGCTGTGCGATCCCGTTCGGCTTTCAGCTGGTGCTGTCGCTGCCGACGGCGTTCCTGCTGCGCGGCAGCAAGATCGGCGCCTCGGTCGGAACGTTGATCACCAATCACTTCACGATCTTTCTGATCTATCCGGTGCAGTGCATCGTCGGCAACCGGCTGATCGGCGGCCGCCTCTCGTACGCGCAGATCAGGGAGGCGATGAACGCGCTGGTGAACGAGCAGAGTTACGGCAAACTCTTCTCGATGGGGGGCGAACTGGTCGCCTCGTTCTTCATCGGCGGGGCGCTGCTGGCGGCGGTGATGACGCCGTTGACCTATTATGCGGTAAAATCACTGGTGGTGCGGCGGCGGCTCCGCAAGGAGCGCCGGGCGTGCCGGCAGCCGGGAGAGTGAGGATGGAAAAAGCGTTGGAACTGTTTACGGCGACGCCCCGGACGCACAACTGCGCACAGTCGGTTGCGGGAGGGCTGGGGCGCGGCGACCTGCTCCCGGAACTTGCCGTCTGCGGCGGCGGGCGCGCCCCGGGCGGGGTGTGCGGAGCGCTGCACGCGGCGATGCTGATCGCGGGTCCGGGAAGGGCGGAGGCGGTCCGCGAAGCGTTCGTCGCGGAACTCCGCTCGGACAAGTGCGCCGAGTTGAAGCGCGTCCGCAACATTCCCTGCGCCCGCTGCGTCGAGACCGCCGCGCGGCTCGCCCGCGAACAAAAGTGAGACCCTAAAGAAGAGGTTGAGAATAAGATGAGAACGATCGAATTCGACCGGGTGGTCGCCGCCGCGGAGGACCTCTGCGGGCGCGCCGCCTGCGATCTGCCGCCCGACGTGCTGGCGCGGATCGAAGCGTGCTCCCGCGAGGAGAGTTCCGAACACGGCCGGGAGTTCTTCCGCCAGTATCTGGAAAACGCCGGGATCGCCGCGCGGGAGCGGCTGCCGCTCTGTCAGGACACCGGTTTCGCGGTGTGGTTCGTCGAGTACGGCGACCGCCTGACGCTGGATCACGGCGACATCTACACGGCGCTGAACGAGGGGACGCGGCGCGGCTACAAGCGTTTCTATCTGCGCAAGTCGATCCTGAAGGACCCGCTGTTCGAGCGCGTCAACACCTTCGACAACACTCCGGCGGTGATCCACCTGAAACTCGTCCCGGGCGACCAACTGAAACTCACGCTCGCCCCCAAGGGCGGCGGCAGCGAAAACATGAGCGCGCTGAAGATGCTGCGCCCCGCCGACGGCCGGGAGGGGGTCGTGAAGTTCATCCTCGACACCGTGAAGAACGCGGGCGGCAACCCCTGCCCGCCGACGGTGGTGGGCGTCGGGCTGGGCGGCACGATGGAGTATTGCGCCTATCTGGCGAAGAGGGCGCTGCTGCGGCCGCTGGGCGAACGCAACGCCGATCCGCGCTACGCCGCGTTCGAGGAGGAACTGCTCGCCGCGCTCAACGCCACCGGCGTCGGACCGCAGGGGCTGGGCGGCAGCGTCAGTTGTCTGGACGTGCACGTCGAGGCGCACCCGTGCCATCTGGCGAGCCTGCCCGTCGCCGTGAACTTGAACTGCCACGCCGCGCGTCACGCCGAAGCGGTGCTTTAGGGAAAGGGTGCCATCATGAAGCAGATCACCACTCCGCTTTCGGAGGATACGGTACGCGGACTGGCGGCGGGGGACACCGTCGCCATCTCCGGGGTCATCTACACCGGGCGCGACGCCGCGCACAAAAAACTCCTCGCCATGCTGGCGGCGGGGGAAGCGCTCCCGATGGAGTTGAAGGATCAGATCATCTACTTCGTCGGGCCGTGTCCGGCGCCTCCGGGGCGGCCGATCGGCAGCGCGGGGCCGACCACGAGTTACCGCATGGATCCCTACTCGCCCGAATTGATCGCCCGCACCGGACTGCGCGGGATGATCGGCAAGGGCAACCGTTCGGAGGAGGTCGTCGCCGCGATGAAGCAACACGGCGTCGTCTACTTCGCCGCCACGGGAGGAGCGGGGGCGCTGATCGCCCAGCGCATCCGCAAGTGCGATCTGATCGCGTTCCCGGAACTCGGCCCCGAGGCGGTGTACCGCCTCGAAGTCGAGGATTTCCCGGTGATCGTCGCGATCGACAGTCAGGGCAACTCGCTGTACCGCAAATAAGCGGGTCACTTGGCGGCGGGGGGAGCCGGATCCGCGTCTTTCCGGATCAATTCGAGCGCTTGGAGCGCCTGCTCGCGCGTGCCGATGTAGTTGATCGTCACTTCCTCGGTCACGGCGTCGCGGTTCCAGATCGACGGTGACTTGCGCCGCCGGTACTGCAAGGCGTGGTCGCCGTTGCGGGCGCTCGCGTAGTCGCCGGTCACGACCGTGGATTTGAGGACCGGCGTTTTCGTTTCGTCGTCAATGCCGACGCGCTGGATCGCCACCGTGCCGCTGCCGGAGAGCGACTTTTCGCTCACCCCCTGCGCCAGCGTCTGCGCCGTTCCGCACCCGGCGAGGGACAGCACCGCCGCGAGCGCGCCGACCGCGCCCGCGACCTTGGTCACGCGGGAATACACTTCGCACTTTTCGCCACACTTTTCTTTCATTTTCCACCCTTTCTCAATCGCTGGTTGAACTCCACGACGCAGGGGCATTCCTTGCGTCGCTCGACGCACGTCTTGTGCGACACCTTCTTTTTATCGACCTTGCTGATCCGTCCGGTCAGGCGGTCGAACTTACGCGAGAGGTGCGTGAACCCCGCCGCCAGCGCCGCGATCACGGAGACGAACCCCACGACCATCTCCCACGTCAGATTCATAGTTACCGGTTTCCTGTTATCGGTTTCCCGTTTTTTCCCAAGTCCCAGCCGCCCAGTCGGTCATTTCTCCGCCGCGGCGCGGAGCGCGTTTTCGTGCCACGCGACCCAGCCGAACGCCCGCACCGCGAGGTACGCCAAGTGTGCCGCGACCAGCCCCGCGCCGAACTCGATCAGCAGCGCGAGGAACATGCGGTCGGCGTCTTTGCGCGTCCACTCCGGCGGCTGGGTCCGATAGATGAAGTCGTGGCAGATGCCGGGCGCGGCGGCTTCGGGGGCGGTCGGCGGGAAGACGATCCGCCAGAAGAGACGCGGTACGCTGGCGCCGTCGCTTTTGAAGTGGCGGGGGATCAGGAACGACCGCCCGCCGAACGTCACGCGGTTCGGGAAAGTGGTGTCGGCGACGTTGCCGCACCCGTCCGCATGGTGCATGGTTATGGTGATATTATTCATCGTGGATACACTCCTTCAAACGTATTTTCCGGAATCTTGACCCATCAGGCGTATTCGATGTACCCGCCGTCGCGAACGGTCACGACCGCCCCGGCGTTCGACGTCACCGCCAGCGCCGTACCGCCCGATTCGACGGTCAGACGGCCGACGGAAAGCACCGCCACCACGGACGCCAGCGCGCCGGAAGCGATGTTCATACTGCCGCCGGAAGAGATGACCGCGTTGGAGGCGTAGGCGTTGCCGAGCAGGTTCAATCTGCCGCCGGACGATACGGTTGCATCGTAGGCGCTGCCGCCGCCCTGTACCGCCCCGCCGCGAACCGTGGCTCCGACGACCCTCCCGCCGGTGTACATGTAGACCAGCCCTCCGGACGACACGACCGGAGCGCTGACCGTCCCGGCGGATATGGCGTCGATCCGGCCGCTTTGCAGGATCGTGATCCCTTGGACCACGCCGCCCGTCTGTGCCTGCGCCAAGCCGCCGCTGCCGATCGTGCCGCCCCGCGCCGAGCCGCCGCTGTATACATACATCCGCCCGGAAGCGCTGGCGACCGTGTCGCGCGCCAAGCCGCCCGCCGAGACACGTTGCGAGCCGCCAGAGAGGACCTCGCACCCCGTCGCCACGCCGCGGCGGTACACATACTGCGCCTGCCCGGAGCCGACGACCGCGCCCGGCATCTTCATCGCCGCGGAGATGGTGACGCCGCCCGACTTCCACCACACGCCGGTCTGTCCGTCGACGGGCGGTTCCGATACCGCGCCCGCCGCCATCAGGTTGAAAAACATGCTCATATCACGCCCCCGGAGTGACTTCCGCCGCGACCATCATGCCGCCGTTGAAGGCGATGAGATACTCCTTGCCTCCCTCGAACTCCAAGCCGGAGTTCAGCACCGCGACCGACGCGGGGATGCTGACCGAGCCGCCGGACGCGAGCGTGAAGCGGATGTAGTCCTCGGCGGGGGCGTTCGCCACGTTTGCCACCGAGAGACTGGTGAGCGGCTGGGTGTAGATGTAAGCCACCCCGCCAGAGAGCACCGGAATCGCCGCGCTGGTCGTCACGGTATCGGTCGAGGTGACGATCCGCGTGGCGGCGGGCGCGCCGTTGACGGTAACGTGGCCGCTGAGCGGGACCGCGCCGGCGCTGATGGCGACTTCGGTCGGCGCGCAGATCCCGACATGCGAAGCCGCGGTGACGTTTGCCTCGTCCCCTCCGGCGAGGGTGGCGGTGCCGCCCGAGATCACCATGCTCTCGCCATTCGATCCCGTTACCCGCAGCCCGCCGCCGGAAGTGAGGGCGACGGTGTAGGGTCCGACGGTGGTGGTGAACGCCGCGCCCGACACGATCGCGCCGGAACACTGCCGCGCGGCGACGGCGACGGCGTCGGCATGGGCGGATCCCAGCGCGGCGGAGACCGCGAGCGCGGTGTAGGTCTTGGTGGCGACGGTATCGACGACCTCCGGCGGAACGGCGGGGTCGGGGTCGAGGCTCATGCGGGCGCAGATCTCGAAGCACAGATAAAGCCGCCGTCCGCCCTCGGCGTCGAATCCGCACAACTCGAAGTAGGCGGGGCGTCCGGAAGAGCCGTCGACGGCGGCGAGGAACTCCGCCGTGTTCGCGTCGAGGCGGATGGTGACGCTGCCCGCGTCGGGATCGGCGGCGATCTCCGCGTCGACGGAGCGGCACATCGGAGCGCTGGTCGAGGAAAAGTCGCAATCGACGGCGGCGCTCCACGCGGCGATGCCGGCAAAGTCGCAGTTGGAATTGTTCCGGTCGCGCAGAAAGATCTTCCAGAGCGCGCGTTCCTGATAGGAGAGTTCCGGCACACAGCGCGGGATCTTTTCGCCGGAGGCGTCGAAGAACTCCGCGTCGTCGAGGTTGTAATAATATTCTTTCATCGGTTCCTCCTTGGTGTTGGCGACGAAGCGCCGCCCGCCACTGCGGCGGATGTCAACGCCGGAGCCGAAGAAAGACAAAAAAAATCCGGGGAAGATCGCTCTCCCCCGGAGTCGGTGCGACGGATCGGTTTACTTGAGGATCTTGGCGACCAGCTGATCGAGCGCCTTGGAACTCAGGATGTCGAAGCGCAGATCCTCGATCGCGCCGGAGCGCCGGAGCGTTTCGCGGAGCGCGTTCGGCTTGTAGCCGTAGTAGCGGCTCATGCCCGTGACCTGCGCGTTGAGTTCGGCGTCGCTGACGCTGACCTTTTCCAACTGCGCGAGTTTGCGGAGGATCAGCATCCGGCGCAGGGCGGGACGGGCGTTCTTCTCGGCCTCGGCCTTGTGGGCGTCGAGTTCGCTCTTGAACTTCTCGGCGTCGGCGTCGCTGCGGACGGTCTCGCGCGCGATCTTCTGGAGTTCCTTCTGGATCTCGGCGTCGAGCAGCCCCGCGGGCAGATCGAACTCGCCCGCCGCCTCGTCGAGCTTCTTGTAGACGGCCTCGTTCGCCTCGTTGCGGCGCTTGGCGGCGGCCTCCATCTCCAGTTCCTTGCGGAACATGCCGCGCAGATCGTCCATCGTCTTGGCGCCGGTGTTGGCGAGCATCTCCTCGTCGGTGAGCTTGCCGCGGTGCTGGACGGACTGGACCTTGACCTTGTAGTTGACGGTCTTGCCGGCGAGTTCCTTTTCGCGGTAGTCGGCGGCGTACTCGGCGGCGAAGGAGTATTCCTTGCCCTTTTCGGCGCCGGTCAGCGCCTTGACGCTGCCGGGGATCAGTTCCGGCTCGTTGAGCCAGAGGAAGGAGTCCTTGGCGGCGGCCTGACGCTTCACGGCGGCGTTGGCGTCCTCGGCGGGGGTGAAGTCGCTCTCGTAGTCGACCTTAAGCATATCGCCCGCGACGGCGGGCGCGTCGACTTCGGCGTACTTGCCGTAGCCGCGATAGGTCTCGATGCGCTCCTCGATCTCGGCGTCCTTGACCTCGACGGCGGGCAAATCGAGTTTGATGGCGGCGTAGTCGCCGAGCGAGATCTCGGGGGCGACGTCGGCGGCGAGGACGAACTTGAATTCCTCACCGGCCTTGAACGCGGGGACCTCCTTGAAGTTCAGCGACAGGAGTTCCTCCTTGCCCGCCTCGACCTTTTCGACCGCAGCGGAGATGACGCGGTTGCGCATCTCTTCCTCGACCTGGGGGGCGTACTTGCTCTTGACCAGCCCCAGGGGCGCCTTGCCGGGCCGGAACCCGGGCAGCTGGACCATCGAAGCGACCACGGCGAGCGTACGGTCGGCCTCGGCCTTGGCGGCGTCGGCGGGGAGGGTGAAAGCGTATTCGCGGCTGCAGGAATTGGGCGAAGAACACTCCATCTGGAGCACGTCAGCAAGTTTTTTTGCCATCGGACGTAAAACCTTTCTATAACTTGGCGCCGACTGCGCGGCATGAGTTCACTAATTTACAACGCAATTACTTAATATAGCGCGCGTCCGGAGTTTTTTCAACCTTGCGTAAACCCGAGTTGCGAATAAAATCAGCGTCCGGAGTTTTTTCTCCGGGCGGCGCGGCGGGCATCGCGGCGGTCGAAGAGAAACAGCTGGCAGGCGTTCCAGGTGTTGTGGCAGATCACGTAGAAGGTCGGCCCCAGCGCGGCGAGCGGCGAAGCGAACGAGAGCGCCAGCGACATCGTGAACATGGTGTTCTTCTGTCCGAGGGTCTGACTGCCCTCCCGGCGGAAGCGCCGGGGGACGATCCGGCCGCCGACGGTAAAGTTCACGACGCAGATGAGCGCGGCGAGACCGAAGATCGCGGCGACGAGCCACGGCGAGACCTCGCGGTGGTCGCGGAGAAAGCGCGACGACATGGCGGAGATAACGAGCAGCATCGCCGACCACATGGAAAGCGACAGCATCTTGAAGCGCTTGGGCCAACCGGCGGCGGAGGGGATGAAGCGCCGGGTCAGCAGCGCCGCGCCGAGGGGGAGCGCCATGATGAGCACGAGACTGCGGATCACCCGCAGAACGAACGCGGGATCGAAGCGCCCGGTCACGGCGGGGATGAGCGGGATCAGCGCAAGGGAGATCCCGAGGTTGGTCACGACGAAGCCGCTGACGACGAAGCCGACCCGGCCGCGCAGCAAATTCATGATCACCGGGGCGGCGGTCGCGGTGGGGGTGATGCCGATGAAGAACGCCGCCAGCGCGAGATCGCGGGAGCCGGTGAGGCGCATCAGCAGATAGGCGACGAGCCCGACGGCGAGGTTGACGCCGAGGATGACCCAGTGCGCCGGCCGCGGCCGCAGTTCGCGGAGGTCGAGCTGCAGATAGACCATGTAGAGCATCCCGATCAGGAGCGGGGTGATAAGGAACCCGAAACGGGAAAACTGCGGCAAAAACATTCCGAGGACCAGCGGCACTACGATCATCGCCGGCCGTACCAACGTATTTTTCATAATCAAACCTCTTTGTGATCTATCCAACCGCCCGCTCCTCGGCGGGCATTATGCCAAAACTGCCACTCGACCCGCCGGAGGCGGGGCAGGCAATATAACAGGCGGGGTCGGCTTTGGGAGATGTGGGGGCTGCTCGCCCCCACCCCCTTCGGCAAGGTAATTTCCAAAAAGCTGCCGGCGCCGCCGTTTGAGGCAGCGCCCCCGGCTGTGCCGGGGCTTCGGGTACTTTTTGGAAGCCTTGCGCTCCGTACACTCCAATGCTCGCCGCATACGCGGCTCCGCGTTTCGGTACTGCGCGTATGGTAGTTTTTTGTTTTTAACCCTGCACCTCGAGAAAAATGCTGTCGCATTTTTCCGCTACTAAAAATTGACTGACGCGGAAAGGGGTTGACGTTCCCGGTCTTATGCCTCGCGGCAACGCCGGGAAGCGTCCCCCTCCGTCGGCGGACGCGCTCGGAATAATGCCAAGCACCGTTTCGATTCTCGACTGACCGCAAATCCCTCGACCTTGACCCGGCTTTTCCGCCGAATCAAGGATCGGGTCTTTGCTATGGGTCACGTTACCCGTCTTGTGTCGTTTGTCGCCCATTCTACCGTACGTTATGGGCCGCGGCATACGATCGTTTGCGGTGTTTGCGGGCGGCGGTAAAATCCGCGCTGCGGCTGACGTCGGGCCTTCGGCGGGGCGGGGATACAACCGTTTGTTTGCGGGATTGGTTTTGCCGCTTGCGGCGGTCTCCCGCGTCCGCGTGTACCATGCGCCCATTATGTCTTATATGTCCTATCGGTCCTATTCGCCTGTTCAAATTCGGTCGTCGGTTCCGCACACGGAGTGCCCAAGCGCCAATTTCCGCTTTTCCTGTCTTACTTCTTTTCTTGCGAAAGAAGCAAAAAACCAATCTCTTATTGTCGAACGTTTTTTCTTGCTTACTTCTTTTCTTGCGAAAGAAAGTAAAAAACGATCTCTTATTGTCGAACGTTTTTTCTTGCTTACTTCTTTTTGGTTCGCAAAAAGAAGTAAGTGCCGTAAGTAGGCGGCAAAGCCGCCGAACACGGCATAATTTCGCTTTTCTTGTCTTACTTCTTTTCTTGCGAAAAGAAGTAAGGGCGGCAAAGCCGCCGAACATGGCATATTTCCGCTTTTCTTGTCTTACTTCTTTTCTTGCGAAAAGAAGTAAGAGGTCAGTTGCGGATCTGGCCTTCGTAGGGGTTGATGCCCCAACTGGCGGGGGAGTTCTGGGGGATGGAACTGTATCCCGCGCGTTCGCGCTCGGTACAACCGAACGCCATCCCGGCGATCAGGATCGCGAGGATGGCGCAGAGGGTGAAACTTCTCATCGCGGCTGAGTTATTTGAACATCGTCTGGAAGAGGTTGTAGTCGCACATTTCGATGACCTGAAAGGTGACGATGGCGGCCATGGCGACGAACGTCAGCGCGATGACGACGGTAAAGAACTTCGAGTTGAACATGATGACTGCTCTCCGTTCCGGGCGTTACTTCCGGGTGGCGCTTTCGAAGTAGACGATATCGCCGACCTTGATCTTGTTGGCGCCGGCGGGGATATTGGCGGTGGTGCAATCGTCGCCGACTTCGTCGAGTTTGACGCGGGCGACGAATTCGGCGTTATCGTCGAGTTTGCCGCGGGCGACGATCATCTCCATGCCGCGAGTGATCATGGGGTTGACGGTGATGCTCTTTTCGCCGAGGGGCTGGGTGACGAGGGTCTTCTTGCCGAGGTTGATGGCGATGTAGCCGTAATCGGGGTCGACCTTGACGACTTCGCCGACGGTCTTGGCGCGGACTTCGGCGGAGCCGGGGCGCCACGGAATGGGAGCGGCCTTGTCTTCGGCGACGCCGAGGGCGACCTTGTACTTATTGACGTTGTAGTTAAGGTCGTCGACCTGCTTGTTGAGTTTGGCGACTTCGGCCTGACCGCGGCGGATCTCGGCCTTGGCGTCGACGAGTTCGCGGCGGACGCTGTCGAGCGTGGAGTTGGCGGTCTCGACCTCGCGGCGGACCTTGGCGACGCCGCCGGAGATGCGTTCGGCGGAGCGGGAGTAGTTGTCGTCGCTGAAGTCGCTGGCGCTGACGTTGGCGTGGGTGCCGATGGTGCGGAGGGTGCGCTCGTAGGTCTGGCGGCGGGTGCGGGCGCGGTTAAGCGCGGAGGCGATCTTGTTGAACTCGGCGCGGTCGCCGGAGGCGAGTGCCTTGGGGTTGACGCTGACGTTGAGAGTGCGGCGGGCGAGGTTGGCGAGTTCGCGGCACAGGTGGTCGCGGTTCTGCATGGTTTTGGAGACGCCGCGGGTGACGGTGTCGACGTTGGTGCGGTAGGTGGCGACGCCGCGGAAGTCGGCATCGGAGCCGAGGTTGCTGACGCCGGCGGTCATCCCGACGCGGCGGAGGGCGTCGGCCATATCGTCGCGTTCGGAGACGATCTGGCGGGTCTGGCTGGCGAGTTTAGCGAGTTTGGAGTCGAGTTCGGCGTACTTTTCGTGGGAAAGTTCGGCGGGGGTGAGGGACTTGGCGACCTGCGTACCGCTGGTGCGGTCCATCGAGGTGCTGGCGTTGTTGATGGCGACGGCCATCTTTTCCCAGCCCTTGACCATGGCGTCGCGCTTCTCGAAGAGGAAATAGGAGAACGCGGCGCTGGCGAGCGCCAACACCAGAATCAGGATGCTCAAAATGATATTCGTGACTTTCATTTACCAAAAACTCCCTGCAATAGTTTTGTATTAAAAGAGATTTCCTGACCCAAAAACGGTACGCCGACCCGGTACGGGCGACATGCACCGGATACACTTTAGCACTGAAAACGCTATTTTCAAATTTTTTTTCGCGGAAAACGGCAAAAAAACCGAAGAAAAGGGCGTATCCGGGCGGTTTGAGCCTCCCCAATTGGGGGGGGGCGCTTCGGGCGGAGACCGTCGGCTAAGCGTGCCGCTCCGACGACAGCGCGCGGCAGTTACGATAGTTGACGGCCTCGAAGAGGTGTTCGTCGCGGAGCCGTTCGCTGCCGGCGAGGTCGGCGATGGTGCGGGCGACTTTCAGGATGCGGTCGTAGGCGCGGGGGCTGAGTTTGAAGCGGCGGATCGCTTCGCGCAGCATGAGTTCCTGCGCGGGGGTGACGGCGCAGAATTCGCGCAGCTGCCGCGGCGACAGGCGGCTGTTGCAGAGCTGCCGACCGGTCGCGGCGGCGGTGCGGGCGTACTGGCGTTCGCGGGCGGCGATCACGCGCTCGCGGATCGCGGCGCTGGCTTCGCCGGGCGGGGCGCCGGTCAGTTCTTCGGGGGAGAGCTGCGGCAGTTCCACGAGCAGGTCGATGCGGTCGAGGAGCGGGCCGGAGAGTTTGGCGCGGTAGCGGCGGATCTCCTCGAGTTTACACTGGCAGCCGAGTTCCACATAGCCGCGTCCGCAGGGGCAGGGATTCATCGCGGCGCAGAGCAGGAAACGCGCCGGGAAGGTGTACGCTCCCGCCGCGCGGGAGACGGTGACGTCGCCGCTTTCGAGCGGCTGGCGCAGCACCTCCAGCACCGAGCGCCGGAACTCCGGCAGTTCGTCGAGGAAGAGCACGCCGTTGTGCGCCAGACTGATCTCGCCGGGGCGGGGATCGCGTCCGCCGCCGATTAGTCCGGCGTCCGAGATGGTGTGGTGCGGGGCGCGGAACGGGCGCACGTCGACGATCGGGCGGTCGCCGGAGAGCATTCCGAGCACGCTGTGGATGCGGCTGGTCTCCAATGCCTCGGCGGGGGTGAGGGGCGGCAGGATCCCGGGCAGGCGCATGGCGAGCATGGTCTTACCGGTGCCGGGGCTGCCGGCCATGAGCACGTGGTGACCTCCGGCGGCGGCGATCTCGAGCGCGCGTCGGGCGAGGTGCTGGCCCTTTACCTCGGAGAAGTCGGGCTGCTCGGTCGAACTTTCGGCGAGGTAGTGTTCGATCGAGGCGTGACATTCGCGACCGCTGCCGGAACCGACGACGGCGGCGGCTTCGGCGAGGTCGCGCACGGCGCAGACGGGGACTTTGCCGTCGGCGGCGAGGGCGGCTTCGCGGGCGTTGGCGTCGGGGACGATGATCCGTTCGACGCCGGGGGCGCCGGCGAGGGCGGCGGCGACCGGGAGCGCGCCGCAGACGGGGCGCACCGCGCCGTTCAGCGCGAGTTCGCCGAGGATGCCGCAGCGGCCGAGTTTGTCCGGGTCGAGCGCGCCGTTGGCGGCGAGGATGCCGAGCGCGATGCCGAGGTCGAACGCCGCGCCCTCCTTGCGCACTCCGGCGGGGGCGAGGTTGACCACCACGCTGCCGCGCGGGGGCACGATGCCCGAACTCGAAAACGCCGAAAAGACGCGGTCGCGGCTCTCCTTGACGGCGGTATCGGGCAGCCCGACGATCGAGACCGCCGACTCCATCCCGGGCGGGGTGCGGCCGTGGGGGGACAGATTGACTTCTATCTCGACGATCCGGGCGTCGATGCCGCTCACCGCGCCGGAAAAGGTCCGTGCCAGCATGTGATGACCGTCTCCGTTGGGGTTACAGATGGGCCTCGCCGTCCGGGGACTCGGCGATCCGGGCGAGGAGTTCCTTGATCCGCTGGTCGTATTCCAGCGGGCAGACCAGCGTGGCGTCGGGGGTATGGATGATCGCGAGGTCGTGCACGCCGATCGCGCCGACGAGGTGTCCCGGCTCGGAGATCACGAGGTTGTCGCGGCAGTCGAGCATCACGCGGTCGCCGCGGCCGCGGTTGCCGTCGCGGCCGGGTTCGAGGCGCGACTTGAGGGCGCTCCAGCTGCCGAGGTCGTCCCAGTCGAAGCGCACGGGAGCCACGGCGGAGCGGCGCGACTTTTCCATCACGGCGCGGTCGATGGGGGCGCGGCCGAGTTTCGGGAATTCCCGCGCGAGGAAGGCGTTTTCGTCCGGGGCGGCGGCGAGTTCCCGCGCGAAGCGGTCGAGTTCCGGCACGAACTCCGCGAACGCCGCCGCGAGCGCGGCGAGTTTCCAGACGAAGATCCCGCTGTTCCAGTAGCAGTTGCCGGCGGCGAGACAGCGCTCCGCCTCGGCGCGGGGGGGCTTTTCGACGAAGCGCTCCACCGCGCGGAATCCCGGCGCGAGTTCGCCGCCGCCCTGAATGTAGCCGTACCCCGTCGCCGGATAAGTCGGCGTGATGCCGAGGGTCATCAGCGCGTCGTGTTTGCCTGCGAACTCCATGCACTCGCGCAGCTGGCGCTGGAACTCCGCCACGGGGGCGATCAGGTGATCCGCGGGCAGCACCGCCATCACCGCCGAGTCGTCCGCGCCGCGCCGCCGGAGTTCGCCGAGCGCCAGCGCCACGCAGGGGGCGGTGTCGCGCCCGACGGGTTCGCCGACCACGTTTTCGGGCGGGATGGGCAGCCGTTTCCGCGCCTCGTCCACATAGTCCGCCGAGGTGACGATCAGGATGCGTTCGGGTGAAAACAGCGGGAACAGCCGCTGTACGGTGTCTTCGAGCATCGACCGCTTGCCGAGCAGCGGCAGCAGTTGTTTCGGGCGGCGGCGGCGGCCGAGCGGCCAGAAGCGTTCGCCGCGCCCGCCCGCCATCACCACCGCGTAGAGGTTCCGGTCATCCATCGTATTATGTTCCTTCAAAGTTTTCCGCCGCAGACCACGACGTCGAACGTGCCCGCGACCGGGAGTCGGCGGTTGAAATCCATCATGTTGAGATCCTCCGTATTGCTCGGAACTAATATACATTTGCGCGGCGGAAATTCAAATCCCGCGCGCCCGGGGCATTGTATTAAACCGCAACGGGGATTATATTTCTACCCGCGCTCGCTTGAACAAACAGAGGATCTTCGAATAAAAATGTCATTCGGCAACGGTATAGAGCAGTTCATCCGGTACATCGTCACGGAGCGCGGACTCGCGCGCCGCACGGCGGAGTCCTACCGCGGCGACCTGCTGAACGCGGCGGAGTTCCTGCGCGAAGCGGGGGCGGCGGATTGGCGCGACGTCACGCGCGACCAGCTGCTCGACTATCTCGAAGAGCGCCGCGTGGCGGGGATGGAGAGCACCACCATCGCCCGCAATCTGGTGGCGCTCAAGATGCTCTTTCGCTATCTCGCGGACGAGGAACTGATCCCGGCGGACGTGACCGCCGTGATGGACGGCCCCAAACTGTGGCGCGTGCTGCCGGACTTTCTGTCGGAGGCGGAGGTGGATCGTCTGCTCGCCGCCTTCCCCTCGGGGGCGGAGGCGACGGCGCTGGAACTGCGCAACCGGACGATCCTCGAACTTCTGTATTCGTCGGGGCTGCGGGTATCCGAGGCGGCGACGCTGCCGCTCGCCGCGCTGGACTTCGAGAACGAACTCGTCCGGGTGCGGGGCAAGGGGAACAAGGAGCGGATCGTGCCGATCGGCAAACCGGCGCTGCGGCTGCTGCGCCGCTACCTCGAACAGGCGCGCCCGGAACTGGCGGCGGCGGTGCCGCGCTCGCCGCATCTGTTTCTGTCGAATCACGGGCGGTGTCTGGACCGCGAGCGGATCTGGCAGGTGGTGAAACTCGCCGCGGAGCGGGCGGGGATCGTCAAGAACATCCATCCGCACTCGCTGCGGCACTCGTTTGCGAGCCACCTGCTGGCACACGGGGCGGATCTGAGGGTGATCCAGGAGATGCTGGGCCACGCGAACATCGCG
>Ga0208297_1000465_pt1 | contig 80425 bp, 67 predicted proteins | sample LMS_cellobiose_e_FD_187367 | JGI IMG/M metagenome (GOLD analysis project Ga0208297, IMG submission 187367) | Rumen-fistulated moose microbial communities from Alaska, USA - LMS_cellobiose_enrichment (SPAdes) (version 2) | ecosystem: Host-associated > Mammals > Digestive system > Stomach > Rumen...
CACCCGGAGCCTGACCGGCTCGCAGACCAGGCTCACCGCGTCGCAGGTCATGCCCTCCGCCTCGCGCAGATGGTCCCGCACGCGCTCGGCCTCGGCGGCCGTCTCGTAGCCGCAGGCCAGCACATGCCACGCTTCTCGGCGCAGCACATACCCCGCCGCGCCGCGCGGCATGTATCGCGCCGCCTCCACGCGCGCCGCTTCCTCGGAATCGCAGACCGCGGTGCGCACGGCGTGCAGCTCCAGCGCGTCGAAGGTCACGCCCACGCGCGTGCGCTCGGCGTCCCGCGCGCTCAGTATGGCGTCCACCGGATCGCCCCGGCGCAGGCTCAGCCACAGAAAGGCCGCCAGCGTCAGGACCAGCAGCGCGACGATCCGCCGCGCCGGCGCCGCCCGCCTTACGCGGACCATGCGCGTTCGCACAACACATCCCTCCTCCGCTCTCTCCAGCCTATGCCCGCCGCCCGGCCGTCATTCGATGTTAAATCACCGCGCGTCAAGAGAAAAGGCTTGACAGAGCGCGGGCCTGCTGGTATAATGCCCATGTTGTCAAGCTTCTTTGCTTTACGGGCGCGGGAGGCGGTTCTGGTGGAAAAGCGCGTGGAGCTCGCTCTGCTCATGGATTTTTACGGCCCGCTGCTCACCGAGCATCGCCGCGAAATCCTCAGCCTGTACTGCGAAGAGGACATGACGTTCCAGGAAATCGCCGGCCAGCTTGGCATCAGCCGCCAGGGCGTGCACGACGCCGTCAGAACGGCCGCGGCCCAGCTGAACCGCTTCGAGGAAACGCTCGGCCTGGCCGACCGCTACCGCCGGCTCACCCGCGAGGTGAAGACCTGCCGCGCGCTGCTGGGCGCCGTGCGGGCCGACGCAGGCAGCCGCCAGGCGCTCGACGAGGCGCTTGAAGCGCTCGACAGAATCATCGGAATTGAGAGGTGAACCCGACATGGCGTTCGAAGGACTGACCGGCAAGCTCACGGCCGCGTTCAACAAGCTGCGCAGCAAGGGCAAGCTGAGCGAGCAGGACGTGAAGGCCGCGATGCGCGAAATCCGCATGGCCCTGCTGGAGGCCGACGTCAACTATGCCGTGGTCAAGGATTTCATCAGGCGGGTCACGGACAAGGCCGTCGGCTCCGACATTCTCGAAAGCCTGACGCCCGGTCAGCAGGTCATCAAGATCGTCAACGAGGAGCTGACCGAGCTCATCGGCGGCACAAACGCCCGCCTCACCTACTCGCCTCAGGCTCCGACCATCTACATGCTCTGCGGCCTGCAGGGCGCCGGCAAAACCACGATGGCCGGCAAACTCGGCGGCATGCTCAGAAAGCAGGGCAAAAAGCCCCTGCTCGCCGCCTGCGACGTCTACCGCCCCGCCGCCATTCAGCAGCTGAAGGTCGTCGGCGGCCAGGTCGGCGTGGAGGTCTTCGAAAAGGGCCAGATCAATCCCGTGGACATTGCCAGCCAGGCCGTCGAGCACGCGCGCTACTACGGCTTCGATCCCGTCATCCTCGACACGGCCGGCCGGCTCCACATCGACGAGGCCCTGATGCAGGAGCTGCGCGATGTGCGCGACACCGTGCGCCCGCAGGAGATCCTGCTCGTGGTCGACGCCATGACCGGTCAGGACGCGGTCAACGTCGCCGACACCTTCAACAAGAACCTCGGCGTGGACGGCGTCATCCTCACCAAGCTCGACGGCGACACCCGCGGCGGCGCGGCCATCTCGGTCAAGGCGGTCACCGGCAAGCCCATCAAATTCAGCGGCACCGGCGAAAAGCTCACCGACATCGAGCCCTTCTATCCCGACCGCATGGCCAGCCGCATCCTCGGCATGGGCGACGTGCTCAGCCTCATCGAGAAGGCGCAGGAGAACATCGATGAAAAGAGCGCCCGGGATCTCGAGCACAAGCTGCGCACCTCCACCTTTACGCTGGACGATTATCTCGAGCAGATGGGCCAGATCAGCCGGATGGGCTCCATCACCGACATGCTCAAGATGATTCCCGGGCTGGGCAGCAAGCTCAGCAACGTGGAGATCGACGAGGGCGCCGTGAAGAAGGCCCAGGCCAAGAACTGCGCCATCATTCAGTCCATGACGCGCATGGAGCGCCGCAATCCGGACATTCTCAACGCCAGCCGGCGCCGGCGCATCGCCGCGGGCAGCGGCACCACCGTGCAGGATGTGAACCTGCTGCTGAAGCAGTTCGAGCAGACCCGCGCGATGATGAAGCAGGTCATGGGCAGCGGCAAGCGGGGACGCCTTCGCTTCCCCTTCCGCGCCCAGTAACGGAGAATCAAGAATGCACAATTCTTTATTCATATCAATCGACTCAATATGAGGGAGGAAAAAACCATGGTCAAGATCCGCATGAAGAGAATGGGCATGAAGAAGGAGCCCTTCTACCGCATCGTCGTCATCGACAGCCGCAGCGCCCGCGACGGCCGCCCCATCGAGGAGGTCGGCTACTACAACCCCGTTTCCGATCCTTCCGAGCTGAAGATCAACGAAGAGCGCGCCAGGTACTGGCTCGGCGTCGGCGCTCAGCCGTCCGACACCGTTCGCGGCCTGCTGAAGAAGTGCGGCGTGATCTGACAGAGAGCGCTGGAGGTTTTCATCATGCTTGAACTCATCAGGTATATCGCGCAGTCGCTCGTCGAAAACCCCGACCAGGTCGAGGTGATCGAAAAGGAAGGCGCTGATTCCATCATCTACGAGCTGCATGTCGCGCCCGATGACATGGGCAAGGTGATCGGCCGTCAGGGCCGCATCGCCAAGGCCATCCGCACGGTCGTCAAGGCGGCGACCGCCAGGAGCGAAAAGCCGGTTTTCGTCGAAATCGTATGACAGAGGAAGGGCTGATGCCGCAACGCACGGCGTCGGCTCCTTCTTATACTGGGAGGACGCTATGAAAATCGTGACATTCAACCTGCGCTGCGACAACAACCACGACGCCGAAAACCGCTGGCAGTTCCGGAAGGGCATCGTGCTGGATCGGCTGGAGGCCGAGCGGCCCGATGTCGTCGGCTTCCAGGAGGTTCGCCCCGAAATGGCCGATTTTCTCAGGAAACACCTGAACGGCTGGCTGTGCGTCGGCTGCGGCCGCAGCGCGGACTACACCGGGGAAAACAACATGATCGGCTTTCGCACGGACCGCTTCGAGCTGATGCAGCTGGAGACCTTCTGGCTCTCCGACACGCCCGACACGCCCGGCTCGCGCTATGCCGATCAGTCCGACTGCCCGCGCGTCTGCACGCACGTCATGCTTCGCCCGCTCGGCGGCGCGGCGCTTTTCCATGCCTACAACACGCACCTGGATCACCGCTCGGATTCCGCGCGCGTGCTGGGCGCGCAGGCCATCATGCGCCGCATCGCCGACGATCAGCGCCGCCATCCCGCGCCGCTCGTCGTCACGGGCGACATGAACGCGGAGCCTGACAGCCCGGCCATCGCCGTGTTCACGGGGGACGCCGCCTGTCCGCTCGTCAACGAGACGCCGGATTTCCCCGCCTCCTATCACGGCTTCGGCGCCTGTCCGGAGCACCCGCAGATCGACTACATCTTCTCACGCGGCTTTACCGCCGTCCAGGCGCCCGTCGCGTGGAGCGAACAGACCTGCGGCAAATACCTGTCGGATCACAACGCGCTGTGCGCCTTCCTCGAAATGAACGAAAAGTGAGGTCATCGCCATGCTGAGCAGCCATCTGATGATCGGCGAGATCACGCGCCCCCAGGGAATCCGCGGCGAGGTCAAGGTGCGGCCTGCGACGAACGATCCCGGGCGCTTCCTCGAGCTGAGTCATGTATTCCTCAAGCGCGGTGAGCGCTATGTCGAGCGGAAAATCAGCGTCAGCCGCGTGGACGCGGACGCGGTTTACATGACCTTTGACGGCGTGACCGACCGCAACGCCGCCGAGGCGCTGCGCGGCGAGTTCATCTACATCGACCGCGAGCACGCCGTCGCCCTGCCCGAGGACGCCAACTTCATCTGCGACCTGATCGGCTGCGAGGGCGTTGACACAGACGGCCGCCGGCTCGGCCCAATGACGGACGTCCTGCAGCCGGGCGGCAACGACGTTTACGTTTTCCACGGCCCGCTGGGCGAGGTGCTCGTGCCCGCGCTCAAGAGCGTGGTCGCGGAGGTGAACGTGGCTGAGAAGCGCATCGTCTTCGACGCAAAGCGCCTCAGCGAGGTGGCGGTGTTCGATGAAGATTAAGGTGCTCACCATCTTCCCCGAAATGCTTCGCCCCATGCTGGAAACAAGCATCCTCAGGCGCGCCATCGAAGCGGGGCTCATCGAGGTGGAGCTGATCGACATCCGTCCCTTCTCCGGGCTGAAGCACAGGAACACGGACGACTATCCCTTCGGCGGCGGGCCGGGGATGGTGATGCTGGCCCAGCCCATCGTGGACGCGGTGGAAAGCTGCGCCGGCGAGGATTTCCGCGGCAGGCGGCTTTATCTCTCCCCGCGCGGCAGGACGTTCACCCAGAAAATGGCCGAGGAGCTTTCACACGACGACGAGCTGCTGCTGCTGTGCGGGCACTACGAGGGCGTCGACCAGCGTGCCATCGACCTGGTGATCGACGAGGAGGTTTCCATCGGGGACTATGTGCTCACCGGCGGCGAGCTGGGGGCGCTGGTCATCATCGACGCCGTGGCCCGGCTGATCCCGGGCGTGCTGGGCTCGGACGAATCCAGCGAGGACGAGAGCTTTTCCTCGGGCCTGCTGGAATATCCGCAGTACACGCGCCCGCGCGAGTTCCGCGGCCTGGCTGTGCCGGACGTGCTGCTCTCCGGCGACCACGCGAAGATCGCCCGCTGGCGGCGCGAGAAGGCGCTCGAGCTCACCTGGGAGCGCAGGCCGGAGCTTCTGGAGCGCGTCGAGCTGGACAGGAAGGACAGGCAGTTCCTGCAGGCCCTGCGCGAGCGGCGCGCCGGGCGGGAAGACCCGGCGGACGGGGAGAAAAACCGGTGAATTTTACGAAACGTTTCCTTGCCGCGCGCAAATACCTGTGGTATAATATTTCTGTTATTCGGGCGGTCCGCTGCCTGCGTGTGATGAACGTCAGGGTATGAACGTCTGTAAATTGAGGAGGAAGATTCCCATGAATGAGATCATCCGTTCCATCGAGAACGCCCAGCTGCGTTCCGACATCCCCGAGTTCGCCGTCGGCGACACTGTTCGCGTCGAAGTGAAGGTCGTCGAAGGCTCTCGCGAGCGCCTGCAGGCGTTCGAAGGCGTGGTCATCGCCCGCCGCAACGGTTCCGTCCGCGAAACCTTCACCGTGCGCCGCACATCCTACGGCGTCGGCGTCGAGCGCACGTTCCCGCTGCACTCCCCGCGCGTTGATTCCATCAAGGTGACCCGTCGCGGCAAGGTTCGCCGCGCCAAGCTGTACTATCTGCGCAACCTCAGCGGCAAGGCAGCCAAGGTCAAGGAGAAGTAATCTTCGTACAGAAGACCGCGCTCGCGCGGTCTTTGTTTTTTGCGCATGCTGCGAAAGGCCCCGGTTATCCGCCTGAATAAAAGGCCGTTGCCGCCCCAGGAGGTGTTCCCCTTGCCCGAAATCAACTGGTATCCCGGACACATGGCCAAAAGCCGGCGCATGCTCGCCGATCAGCTCAGGGGCGTGGACGCCGTGATCGAGCTGTGCGACGCCCGCGCGCCACAGGCCACGCGAAACCCCGACCTCAACTACCTCTGCCGCGGGAAGAACCGCATCCTCATCCTGAACAAGGCCGACCTTGCCGACGACGCCGTCACCTCCCAGTGGCTCGCGCACTACCGCGGGATGGGCCTCTCCCCCCTCCGCTTCAACTCGACCGGGACCCGCACGCGCGACGTGCTCGCCGCCATCGAGGCGGCCTGCGCGCCGGCCGTCGAGCGCATGAAGGCGCGCGGCGTCAACAAGACCGCCCGGCTCATGGTCATCGGCATCCCCAACGTGGGCAAGTCGACGTTCATCAACCGCATCTTCGGCCGCTCCATCGCGCAGGCGGGCGACCGGCCCGGCGTCACGCGCGCCAAGCAGTGGGTCAAGGTGGGGCCGTACCTGGAGCTGCTGGACACCCCCGGCATGCTCTGGCCCAAGCTGAGCGACCAGGGCGACGCCCGCATGCTCGCCTATCTCGGCTCCATTCGCGACGAGATCCTCGACAGCGAAGGCCTGGCCATCGACCTCGTGAAGCTGCTCTACCGCCTCGCGCCTGAGGCGGTATGCGCGCGCTTCCGCATCGCGCCGGAGGACGTCGATCCGCCCGAACCCGAATACGACGGTCAGTGGCACGACGTTCCCACCGTGCTGGACGCCATCTGCGCGGGCCGCGGCTGGCTGCTGGCTGGCGGCAGGCCGGACATCGCGCGCGCTTCCGCGCTGGTGCTGGACGAGTTCCGGGCGGGACTGGTCGGCAAAATATCCATCCAGCGCCCGGGCGACCAGGCCGTCGACGAAGCGCCCGTGCCCGTGCTTCAGGCGGAGCTGGACGAGCGCCCGGCGAAAAAGCGGCCCGCGCCGGAAAAAGCGCAGGCCGGCGCGTCCGGACGCGCCCGGAGCGGCACGGCGCGCCCACGCGTCCGGAGAGGCCCGCGGGATGGCCGTTAGTGCGCGCGTTTCATTCAACTGTCGGGAGGTGTTCTTCATGCCCCGTGAAACGGATCGGCAGCGCCTCGAGCGCATGCTCGATTATGAAAGGCCCCTGTGGGCGCAGGGGCTGCACGTGGCCGGCATCGACGAGGTGGGCCGGGGCCCGCTGGCCGGCCCTGTGGTCGCCGCCTGCGTCATCGTGCCGGAGGACAGCCTCGTGCCGGGCGTCAATGATTCGAAAAAGGTGGCCGAGAAGAAGCGCGAGCGGCTCTTTGAGCAGCTCACGGCGGTCGCCTCCTATGCCCGCACCGGCTGGCGATGGCCGCGCGACATCGACAGAGTCAACATACTGAACGCCACGAAATCCGCCATGGAGGAAGCGGCCGCGGACGCTGCCGGCGCCCATTTCCTGGTGGACGCCGTGACGGGGCTGCGCCTGCCCGGCGAAACCACCGCCATCATCCATGGCGACGCGCTCAGCTACATGATCGCCGCGGCGTCCATCGTGGCCAAGGTGATGAGGGATCGCTACATGATCGAGCTGGACGCGCAGTATCCCGAGTACGGCTTTGCGCGCAACAAGGGCTACGGCACGGCGGAGCACATCGCGGCGCTGAAAAAGTACGGCCCCTGCCCGGAGCACCGGCGCAGCTTCATCCGGGGCATACTGGATGGCGACGCATGAACACGCGCGAAGTGGGCCGCATCGGAGAACAGCTGGCGGAAAAATACCTCGTCGAGCGCAGGCACGCCCGCATCCTGGCGCGCAACTTCACGGTGCGCGGCGGCGAAATCGACCTCATTGCAGAGATCGGCGAGGTGATTGTCTTCGTGGAGGTCAAGCTGCGCACGCACGGCGGCGCACACGAGGCCATCGGCTACACCAAGCAGAAGCGGCTCTCCCGCGCGGCGCTGGTGTACCTGCAACGCCATCACCTGCTCGAACGCACGTCGCGCTTTGACGCCATCCTCATTCAGCCGCCGGACGGCGTCGAACACATTGAGCGCGCGTTCGACTTCATTCCATAGCGCCGCAAAAAAGGGCTGTCGCCGCGCGACAACCCTCTGTCTTTTTGCGTTTCAGGCGTCCTTTGCCTCGGGCTTTTTGTCCAGATACATCGTGCCGTAAGCCACCCAGCCCAGAATGATCCACGCATAGTAGTTGAAAAAGCGCCAGAACAGCATCGCCCAGAACACCGAACCGGAGGTCAGCTGGGAGAACACCAGATAGAACGAGCCCTCGGCCGCGCCCGCGTTGCCCGGCGTGGGAATGAAGGCGATGGACGAGTTGATCGCCAGCGCCGTCACGACGCAGCTCAATCCGTCCAGCTCGCCGCCAAACGCCAGCAGCACGAAATACGGAATGAGATGCATCGCGGCCTGATAGACGAGCGACAGCAGCAGAATCTGCACGCACAGCCGCTTGCGCTTTAACAGGCCCCTGATGCAGCCGCTGTACTCGTTGATATGGCCGCGCGCCCTGGCCACCGCCGCGTCCTTGTCCTTAACGAGCTTCAGCCGGTGCAGCAGGTTGAACACCCATTCCGTTCCCCACGCGACAGCCCGGGGAAAAATCACCGACAGCAGGATCACGATGGGGAAAAACGCGTAGAACAGCAGGCCGATCCACGCCGTCACATGGATGGTGTCGCTCATGATGAAGCCGCCCCAGCCCAGAAACATCACCACGGCAAGCAGAATGAACGCCAGCTGCATCGACATGAACGCGGCCAGCGGTATGGCCGCGCTCTCCGCCGCGGAATAGCCGTGCTTCGTCAGATAATAGATCTGAAACGGCTGTCCGCCAACCGCGCCGGGCGTGATGTTGTCGTAATAGCGCCCCACCAGCACCGTGCGAAGCGCCACGGCCCAATTTGACCGGCCCGTCGTCCGGTTCATGATGAGCACCAGCTTGGCCGTGCCCGCGCCGATCGCCAAAGCAAAACACAGAAGCGCCGGCAGCAGCAGCGCCCATCTCACTTCCAAATCCTGCAGCCGCGCGTTGTCTCCGGAGAACTCGGAGCGCGCCGTCCAGGCAATGACGACAATATTCAGAAGCACAAACGCCGCCGTCAGCAGCCGCTTGTGCGTTTTTGCATTCAGCTTTTTGATGACAGTTACTCCCCTCAACGATTTTCAGCGCCGATCCCTCGACCGGCCCTGCGCGTGGCTCTCAACCTCTATTCATTCGCGCCGAAAGCCCTGTTTTCCTGCCGCCCGATCATTAGAATTTGCTATGAAGCCACTGCCGATCCCGTCTGCTACAGAATATACCGCTTCAGGTCCCTCTGCCTGCCCTCAATGCCCATTTGCTTTCTGACATACTCGGCGTCCACATGGACCCTGACCTCCGGGCAGTCGCCGCCGCCCGCGTTGAACGCGATGTCGCCCAGCATTTCCTCGAGCACGGTGTGCAGCCGCCGCGCGCCGATGTTCTCCATCTTCTCATTGGCCTCGTAGGCCTGCTCCGCGATCACCTGCAGCGCCGAATCGTCGAATTCCAGCTCCACTCTGTCCACCGCCAGCAGCGCCTGATACTGGCGGATGAGCGCGTTCTCGGGCTGCGTCAGGATCCGCTTGTAGTCCTCGACGGTGAGCGGCTTCAGATCCACGCGCACCGGGAAGCGGCCCTGGAGCTCGGGAATCAGGTCGGAAACCTTCGAGACGTGGAACGCGCCAGCCGCAATAAACAGAATGTGGTCTGTTTTTACCGGCCCGTACTTTGTCTGCACGGTGCAGCCCTCGACGATGGGCAGGATGTCCCGCTGCACGCCCTCGCGCGACACATCCGGGCCGTGGCCGGAGGCCTTGCCCGCCACCTTGTCGATCTCGTCGATGAACACGATGCCGTCCTGCTCTGCCTTCTCAATGGCCTCGCTGTAAACGGCGTCCATGTCGATCAGGTTCTGTTCCTCCTCGTTGATGAGGATGCGGCGCGCCTCGCGCACCTCGACCTTGCGCAGTTTGGTCTTCTTCGGCAGAATGCTGCCCAGCACGTCGTTCATGTTGACGTCGGTGCCGGGAATCTCGTTATGCGGCGTGACCTCCTCCACCTCGATCTCCACGATCCGGTGCTCCAGCTCGCCCGCGCGCAGTTTGGCGATGACCTCGCCGCGGCTGCGCGCCAGCTGCTCCTTCTCGGCGTCCGGGATGTCCGGCACGCGCGGCTTGTTGCCCAGCAGCAGATCGATGGGATTGGCCGTCTTCTTCGCGTTGGCGGGCTGAAGAATCAGGTCTGCAAGGCGCACCTCCGCGGTTTCGCAGGCCTTCACGTGAACGCGCGCCTGATGGATCTCCTTGGTCAGCCTGATGGACGCCTCCACCAGGTCGCGCACGATCGTCTCGACGTCGCGGCCGACATAACCGACCTCGGTAAACTTGGTCGCCTCGACCTTCACAAAGGGCGCGTCCACCAGCTTGGCCAGCCGCCGCGCGATCTCCGTTTTACCGACGCCGGTCGGTCCGACCATCAGAATGTTCTTCGGCGTCACTTCTTCCTGCATTTCCGGAGAGAGCTGCGCCCGGCGATAGCGGTTTCTCAGCGCGACGGCGACGGCCCTCTTGGCCTCCTCCTGCCCCACGATATAGCGGTCCAGCTCCCGCACGATTTCACGCGGCGTCAGCTTATTCACAGTCGATCACCTCCACGCGGATGTGGTCGTTGGTGAACACGCAGATCGACGCCGCGATGCGCAGCGCCTTTTCGGCGATGTCCGGCGCGGAGAGCTCGGTGTTTTCCATCAGCGCGCGCGCCGCGGCCAGCGCGTAATTGCCGCCCGAGCCGATGGCCAGCACGTCGTCGTCCGGCTCGATGACCTCGCCCGTGCCGGAGAGCAGCATCAGGTTCTCCCTGTCGGCGCAGATCAGCATGGCCTCCAGCTTGCGCATGGCCTTGTCCTGCCGCCATTCCAGCGCCAGCTCCACCGCCGCGCGCTGCAGGTTGCCGGCGAACTGCGTCAGCTTTTCCTCCAGCCTCTCGCACAGCGCAAAAGCGTCCGCCACGGAGCCGGCGAAGCCCGTCACGACCTGGCCGCCGAAGATGCGGCGCACCTTGACCGCCCCGTTTTTCATCACGACGCTCTCGCCCATCGTAACCTGCCCGTCGCCGGCCACGGCAATTTTTCCGCCCCGGCGAACCGCGCAGATCGTCGTTCCCTTTATGGTCATAGCTCTTGTCCTCCCAGTCTGTCAGGGGTCGTATGTATCGATCGCCTCGCGCATGACCCGCAGCGCCCGCTCGCTCAGCTGCTCGCAGCGCGCCTTTTTGCCGCCGCGGGGCCGCGCGTCGAGCGGATCAAGCAGCCCGAAATTGGCGTTCATGGGCTGGAAATCCGCCGTCGGCGTGATCGTGTGGCGCATCAGCGCGCCCATGACCGTGCGCCCGGAAAAGAGGATCTCCTCACGGCCCTGAAGCCGCATCGCCAGCCCCACGCCCGCGACCAGGCCGCTGGCCGCCGATTCGACATACCCCTCCACGCCGGTCATCTGGCCGGCAAAGCGAATGAGCGGATTGCCCCGCAGCGCGAAATTCTCGCCCAGCACCTGCGGGCTTTCGAGGTAGGTGTTCCGGTGCATGACGCCATAGCGCGCGAATTCGGCGTGCTCCAAGCCGGGAATCAGGCCAAACACGCGCTTCTGCTCGCCCCATTTCAGGCGCGTCTGAAAGCCCACCATATTGTAGAGCGTGCCGGCCGCATTGTCCTGCCGCAGCTGAACCACGGCGAAGGGGTGCTTTCCCGTGCGCGGGTCGACCAGGCCCACCGGCTTGAGCGGCCCGAACGCCAGCGTCATGCGGCCGCGCGCGGCCAGGATCTCCACGGCCAGGCACCCCTCGAACACCAGCTTCTTTTCGAACTCGTGCACCTCCGCCAGCTCCGCCGAGATCAGCGCGTCGTAAAACGCGTTGTATTCCGCCTCGGTCATCGGGCAGTTGATGTAGTCGTCGCCCTCGCCGCGCCCGTAGCGCGAGGCCCGGAACGCGCGCGTCATGTCGATTGATTCCGCCGTGACGATCGGGGCTTCGGCGTCGAAAAAGTGCAGCGCGCGCATGCCGGGCAGCCGGCCGATGGCCTGCGCCAGCGCCTCGCCGGTCAGCGGGCCCGTGGCGACGACGCACGGCGCGTCCGGAATCTCCCGCGCCTCGCCGCGCGCCACCTCGCACAGCGGATGGCTGGCGAGCGCATCGGTCACGGCCGCGGAGAACGCCGCCCGATCAACCGCCAGCGCGCCGCCAGCCGGCACGCGGGCCTGCTCAGCCGCACGCAGGATCAGCGAATCGAACAGCTTCATTTCCGCCTTCAGCAGCCCGGACGCGTTGGTCAGGTGCTCCGCCTTCAGCGAATTGGAGCACACCAGCTCGGCGAAGCCACCCGTGACGTGCGCGGGCGTCATCCTCTCCGGCCGCATCTCGACGAGCCGCACCGGAATGCCGCGCCTGAGCAGCTGCCAGGCCGCCTCGCTGCCCGCCAGCCCCGCGCCGACCACCGTCACCCTCTCATTCGTCACTGTCGCCGCCTCCGCCGTTTTCCGCTTCGACGCGACAGCGGCACTGTTCGTTCACGCACACGTGCCAAACCTCGCCCTTGCGGCCGCGCTTGAGCACCATGCGCCCGCCGCACTGCGGGCACTTCTCGACCACGGGCTGTTCCCAGCTCACAAACTGGCACTCCGGATAGCGCTCGCAGCCGTAAAACTTGCGTCCCTTGCGGCTCACGCGCTCGATCAGCCGGCCGCCGCACTCCGGACAGGGCGCGTCGATGTACTTGAGCAGGGCCATCGTGTGGTGGCAGGCGGGAAAATTGGGGCAGGCCAGGAACCGGCCGAAGCGCCCCATCTTGTAGACCATCATCGCCCCGCACTTTTCGCAGGGAATATCGGACACCTCGTCGACCACCTCGACCTTCTCGATCGTGGCCTCGGCTTTGTCGAGCGTCTCCTTGAACGGCCCGTAGAAGTCGGCGACGACCTCGTGCCAGTCCAGCTTGCCCTCCTCCACCTCGTCGAGCTTGTCCTCCATGCCGGCGGTGAACTGAATGTCCACGATATCCGGGAAGTGCTTTTTCATCATGTCCGTGACGACCAGCCCCAGCTCCGTGGGGTGCAGCCGCTTGTTTTCCCGGGAAATGTATCCGCGGGTCATGATCGTGGTGATCGTCGGCGCATAGGTCGACGGCCGGCCGATGCCCTTGTCCTCAAGCGCGCGCACCAGCGACGCTTCGGTATAGCGCGGCGGCGGCTGGGTGAATCTCTGGCTGGACTCGACGTCGGTCAGCGCGGCCCTGTCGCCCTCGCTCAGCACCGGCATGCCGTCGTTTTCCTCGGCCTGCGCGTCGTCCTGGCCCTCCTCGTACACCACGGTGAAGCCCGGGAAGCGCAGGTGCGAGCCGCTCGCCCGCATGACGATGTCGCCGCCCACAATATCCGCCGACAGCGTGTCGTACACGGCGGGCGTCATCTGGCTGGACACGAAGCGCGCGTAGATGAGCTTGTACAGCCTGAACTGATCGCGCGTCAGCGAGGACTTCACCTGCTCGGGCCGCCGGTTGATGTCGGTGGGCCGGATGGCCTCGTGCGCGTCCTGCGCGATCTTGCGGCTCTTGTAGCGGTTGGGCTCCTCTGGCAGATAATCCGCGCCGTACGCGTCCAGAATCATATCGCGCACCGCCGAAACGGCCTCCTCGGACACGCGCGTCGAGTCGGTGCGGATGTAGGTCACCAGGCCCTGCGTGCCCTCGCCCTCGATGTCGACGCCCTCGTAGAGCTGCTGGGCAATCTGCATGGTCTTAAGCGTGGTGAAGCCCAGCTTGCGCGAGGCCTCCTGCTGCAGGTTGGAGGTGGTGAACGGCGCCGCGGGATACTTCTTCCGCTCGCCCAGGCGAACGGCGCCGATGGTAAACGCCGCCTCCTTCATTTTCGAAACGATCCGCTCGGTCTCCTGCGCGCTGTGCAGCTCCGTCACGCCCCCGCAGGAGACAAGGCGCGTGGTGAATTCCTCGCCGCTGGCCGCCCTGAACCGGCCTGTAACCGTCCAGTACTCTTCCGGCACAAACTCATCGATCTCGTGCTCGCGCTCACAGATCATCGCCGTCGCCACGGACTGCACGCGCCCGGCGCTCAGGCCCTTGCGCACCTTGCTCCACAGCAGCGGGCTGATTTTGTAGCCCACCAGGCGGTCCAGCACGCGCCGCGCCTGCTGCGCGTTGACCAGGTCCATGTCGATGGGCCGCGAGGACTTGATCGCGCTCTTCACAGCCTTGCTGGTGATCTCAAAAAACTCCACCCGGTTGGCTTCCCCGGCGTCGAGGCCCAGCACATTGGCCAGGTGCCAGGAGATGGCTTCGCCCTCGCGGTCCGGGTCTGTCGCGAGAAAAATCCTGCTGGCGTTCTTCGCTTCCTTGCGGATGCGGTCGAGAATCTCGCCGCGCCCGCGGATGGTGATGTACTTCGGCTCGAAGCCGTGTTCGATATCGACGCCGATCTGTGACTTCGGGAGATCCCGGACGTGGCCCTGAGACGCCTCCACCTTGTAGCCCCGGCCCAGGAACTTTCCGATTGTATGCGCCTTCGCGGGGGATTCGACAATGACCAGTTTGTGCGTTGCCATGAAAAGCCATAACCTCCGTTAATAGAGTGAATATAAATTTTATATAATCATATTATTGCGCGATAGAGTTTACCGGCTGACTGTCTTATTATTCCCTGCATTTCGAGGATTGTCAAGAGCGAATTTAGGCTTGACGGAGATATTTTCATGATATTTGCAAGTTCATCAAAGGATTTTTCCTCAAATTTCAGGATTTCGACCATCTTACGGCTCGTTTCATCCAGCCCGTCCAGCACGTCCGCAATCGCGGCGGCCGGCTCGCCGGCCGGCTTCCATCCGAAGTAATCGAGCACCTGCGCCTCGCCCAGGCAGGCCAGCGCGCCCTCGACGAGCAGGCGGTTCGTGCCCTCGCTGGCCGCGGCGTACACAGACCCGGGCACGGCAAACCGCGGCCGGTTCTGCTGGCGCGCGTAGTTCATGGTGATCATCGCGCCGGAGCGCGCCGTGCCCTCGGTCATCAGCACGCCGTCGGACAATCCGCTGATGATGCGGTTGCGCGCCGGAAACTGGTGCGTGGCGGGCTTTGTGCCCGGCCGATATTCGGAGACCAGCGCGCCGCCCTCCTCCAGGATGCGCTGCGCCAGGTCCTCGTTTTCGCGGGGATAGATGATCTCCGGGCCGCAGGCCAGCACGGCCGCCGTGGGCGAGCCGCCGTTCAGGCAGCCCTCGTGCGCCTTGCGGTCGGCGCCCAGCGCGAGCCCGCTCATGATCGACACGCCGCTTTCCGACAGCCTCTGCGCGATGGTCTCGGTGAAGCGCGCGCCGTCCACCGTCACCTTCCTCGACCCGACGATTCCAAAGGCCCGCTCCGCATTCAGCACGTCGCGGCAGCCGCGCACGAACAGTGTGGGCGGCGCGTCCGGAATGGCGCGCAGGCGGTCGGGATAGTCGTCGTCCAGCTGAATGACGGCCGAGGTGCCGCTCTCCTCCATCTGCCCAAGCAGCTCGTCGAGGTAATCCTGGCTGCGCGCCTGCTGCAGGTGCTTGTACACAGCGGGCGTCAGAATGCGCCGCGCCAGAATCAGCTGATCCCAGACATAGCCCGGCTCGCCGTATTCGTTGATGAGATTGTAAAACTGGCCGGCCCCCACGCCCCGGATGCTCGAGAGCCAGATCCAGTATTTTTGCTGGTCAGTGTAGAACACGCGGCGCCTCCGAAATAACAAACTATGAACAGCGCATTGGGATGAACCCGCCCTCCCTCCGCCACTGGCGGCGGGCGGGATCATCTCCTCAATTCGCAATGGTCGCCTGCCGCCTCCCGGCTTCACGCTCCCTTGCTCATTGGGATGAACCCGCCCTCCCTCCGCCACCGGCGGCGGGCGGGATCATCTCCTCAATTCGCAATGGTCGCCTGCCGCCTCCCGGCTTCACGCTCCCTTGCTCATTGGGATGAACCCGCCCTTCCTCCGCCACCGGCGGCGGGCGGGATCATCTCCTCAATTCGCAATGGTCGCCTGCCGCCTCCCGGCTTCACGCTCCCTTGCTCATTGGGATGAACCCGCCCTTCCTCCGCCACCGGCGGCGGGCGGGATCATCTCCTCAATTCGCAATGGTCGCCTGCCGCCTCCCGGCTTCACGCTCCCTTGCTCATTGGGATGAACCCGCCCTTCCTCCGCCACCGGCGGCGGGCGGGATCATCCCCAGTATTTTCTGTCGAGCGTTCGGTATTGCACGGCCTCCGCCACGTGGCTGAGCTCAATCAGGTCGCTGTCGGCCATGTCCGCAATGGTGCGCGCCACCTTCAGGATGCGCGTGAAGGCGCGGTTGCTCAGCTTCATCGTGTCGCAGGCCTTCATGAGCATCTTCTGCGCGTCCGCCTGCATGCGGCAGAATTCCGTGATGGAGCGCGCGTCCAGGCGGGCGTTGCACTGAATGTTCCGCCCGCTGTAGCGCCGGCGCTGCACCGACCGGGCGTGTTCGACGCGTTCACGCACCGCCGCGGAGCTCTCCTCCAGCGTGTCGTCCGCGATGCGCTCAGGCGGTATGCTCTCGATCTCGATGTGCAGGTCGATGCGATCCAGCAGCGGGCCGGAAATGCGGTTGAGATATCGCCTGATCTCCGTCTGCGAGCAGCGGCATGCCTGTGTGCGCGAGCCGTAATTGCCGCACGGGCAGGGATTCATCGAGCAGATCAGCATGAACTGCGAGGGATAGGTCGACTGAGCGTTGACGCGCGTGACCGTCACAAAGCCGTCCTCCATGGGCTGGCGGAGCGCCTCCAGCACATCGCGCTTGTATTCGGGCAGCTCGTCCAGAAACAGCACGCCGTTGTGCGCCTTGGAAATCTCGCCCGGCGTGGCGTGCGTCCCGCCGCCGATCAGCGACACCGAGGACGCCGTGTGATGCGGCGTGCGAAACGGCCGTTCGACCAGCAGCGTGCCGCCGTCCATGAGGCCGGCCGCCGAGTGGATGCGCGTGGTCTCGAGCGCCTCCTCGAAGGTCATGTCGGGCAGGATGGTGGGCATGCAGCGCGCCAGCAGCGTCTTGCCGGAGCCGGGCGGGCCGATCATGATCACATTGTGGCCGCCGGCCGCGGCGATCTCCAGCGCGCGCTTGGCGCTCTTCTGACCCTTCACATGGCTGAAATCCACCTGCGGCGCACGCGCGCCCAGCAGCTGACGGTACTCGACCGTTTCAAGCGGCTGAATCCGCTCCTCGCCCCGCAGATGCCGGAACGCCGCCCTCAGCGATGCGACCGGATAGATCATGATCCCCTCGATGCAGCGCACCTCGCCCGCGCTGTCCGCGGGAATCAGGATGCGCTTCACGCCCTGCTCCCGCGCGCTGATGGTCATGGGCAGCACCCCGCGCACCGGCCTCACCGAGCCGTCCAGCGACAGCTCGCCCAGCAGCGCCGTGTCCTCCAGCGCTTCGGGCGCGAGGCCGCCGCCCGCCGCCAGAATGCCCATGGCCATCGGCAGATCGAAGGCCGGGCCCTCCTTCTTCTGATCGGCCGGGGCCAGATTGACGGTCAGCCGTCCGTCCGGAAAGGGGAAGCCGCTGTTTTTCAGCGCCGTCCTGACGCGCTCGCGCGATTCCTTGACCGCGGCGTCGGGCAGGCCCACCAGCTCAAACTGCGTGATGCCGCGCGACAGATTCACCTCGACGCGCACGGGAAACCCCTCAATGCCGCTCAGGCCATAGCTCAGCACGACCGAAAGCATAGAGCACCTCCGTCGTCAAAAATTGTACCAGTTGAACCAGCGCAGCAGATTGGCGTAGCTCCGCGGCGCGGGAAGCCCCGATTCGAGCGGGTAAAACGCGATGAACAGCGCCAGCGCCGCCGCGATCAGCGCGCCCGCGAACAGACGACCCCGCCGCGCCGAGCGGCGCTCCAGCCACCGGCACACCATCACCGTGCAGATGATGATGAACGGCACGCTGGCGAAATAGTGATAGATGAACGTGGAGCGCGGCACCAGCATCCAGGGCAGGAACTGCGCCATGAAGCCCAGCACCACGCAGAAGCCCGTGCGGCCCTCCCCGCCGTTCCACCAGCGGAAGCGCACGATCATCAGCGCGGCCAGACCCGTCCACCACACGGCCGGATTGCCCATGCAGGAGATGGAGGAAATCCATCCCTCCGGCATGAAGCCCGAGCCGGAATAGTACCACATCGGCTTGACGATCAGCGGCCATTCATACCAGGGCGACTTGAAGAAGTGCGTGTCGTCGGTCAGGCCCTTGTGGTAGTTGAACATGGAAAGCTGGGCGCGCCACACCTTTTCAAGGCTCAATCCGCCGCTCGGCTTCATGTACCAGTAATACGAGAAATAGTAGATCAGCGCCGGCACGACGATGAACATGAGCACGCAGAACAGGCCGGTGATCAGGAAACTGCGCCAGAACAGAGCGCGCGCCGCTTCCGACTCTGCCGTCCTGTCGGGGGCCGTCAGGGCGCGCCTGTGCTCCAGGCAGCGCCTGATCATCGTCCAGAAGAACAGCACGGCCAATCCCACGGCGGCATAGATGCAGATCCACTTGCTGGCAATGCCCAGCCCCATGGCCACGCCGCACAGCCCCAGCGGCGCCAGCGTCTTCTTCAGGCCGTCGGTGTAGAAGCTCATCTGGCAGTAGCGGAACATGAACAGGTACATCAGCAGGATGAAGAACACGCCGTAGGTGTCGATGGTGGCGATGCGCGTCTGGGTGAAGTGCATGGCGTCCAGCGCGAGCAGAAGCATGCCCATCGCCGCGTATTCGGTCTTTTTCAGCAGCTGCTTCACCACGAGGTACATCAGCGGCAGCATCAGCACGCCGAACAGCGCGCCCATGAAGCGCCAGCCGAAGGGCGTCATGCCGAAGATATCTATGCCCAGCATGATGAGCACCTTGCCCAGCGGCGGATGCGTCGTCTCGTAGGGATGCAGGCTGTGCGCAAACTCATAGCCTGTGCGGGCGTGGTAAATCTCGTCGAAATAGGTGCTGTTATAGTAGCTGGGGTGCGCGGGCACGGTGTCCTGCTCGTCGCACAGCAGCGACGCGGCGTTCGCCCGGGCCGCGTCGCCGCCCAGGCCGACGGCGCTCACGATGGGAAGCGGACGGCCATCCGGGTCGAGGAAGGCCACCTCGTGCAGCACGAGCCCGGTCTTCTCCGCTGTGACGCGGATGTATTTGCCGGTGCGCGTGGGGTTGCCGGACTCAAGCGCGCTCCACTTGCCGTCGGCCCCGCGCGTCTGAGGCGCGAACCACAGCCATCGGAAGATCTGGCCCTGATCGTACATGGCCAGCTCCTCCTCCGACCAGGTCACGCCGTCCTCCGAGAACGCCATGGTGAAGGAGGAATTGCAGATGCCGCCATAGTAGGTCGCGTGGAATTCGGCGCTCTCCTCCAGAGAGAACACCACGCTCTCGCCGGAGGCCGTGCTGGTCCAGGCGGTCTGCGGCGCCTTCAGGCTGCCCAGGTTGACGAAGGCCAGCACGGCGTAGAGCGCCGTGACGGACAGCATGATCGCCCAGTCCCTTGCGGTCAGGTTGAGCCGCGCGTCGCGCCGCACGGGCACGGCGCGCTCGAACAGCCCGGCCCGGACGTCCTTCAGCGTCACCCTGCGGCCGCGCACGCAGATATCCCACGCCGTCCACACCAGCAGCTGCGCCGCCTCCACGTTGACGAACGATGCCAGCGCCGCCGCCGTGCGGTGGTCGGTCAGGTAGGCGTCGACGAGCACCAGCGCCTCGTTCATGAAGAGCGAGGCCGACAGCGCGATGGCCGCCGCCAGCACGCGCGCGTCCCGGTCAAACGCGTAGGAGGCCAGCAGCAGCGCCACGGCCGGATAGAGATACCGCTCGTGCATTTTCGCGCCGAACGCGAAGATCACGGCGAGCACCATGGCGCACAGCAGGAACAGCGTGCGCCGGCTGCCCGCCTTCACATAGAACCAGACGGCCAGGCCGAAGGCCGCGGCATACGTCGCCCAGCCCAGATAGGTCCAGGGCGCCGCGCCGTCCAGCGCCTTCCAGTTCATGCCCAGCAGCTGGTAGAAATTGCAGGCGTTGACGGTGATGTAGTTGTATTCGCCCAGCGCCTGCGTGTATTTGGCCCACAGCCACGTCACGGGGTCCTGCCCCTGGCCCAGCGAGAAGGGCGCGGCGAACGCCAGCATCACGCCCGCGGCGATCAGCAGGCCGCTCCCGATGCGCTTAAGCGTCCGGCTCCGCCGCTCTCCGGACGATATGACCTCGCACACCAGCGCCAGCACGCCCACGGGCGCGAACATCAGCGCCTGCGGCTTGCACAGCGCCGCGAAGGCAAACACGGCCAGCGCCCGGCGCCACTCGCGCCGCATCGCGCAGTACACCGCCAGCAGCAAAAGCAGCGTGAGCACCGAATCGACCTGTCCCCACACCGCCGCGTTGTAGACGATCGCGGGGTTCAGCAGATAGGCGGCGCCGAGGCAGGCCGCGCCGCTCTCCCCCAGCTTCTTCTTTGAGATCCGCGCGAGAAACAGCGCCGTCAGCACATCGCACGCGATCGGCAGCAGCTTGATCAGCAGCCAGTGCGCGCGCGAATCATAGGCGATGCCCAAAAGATTCCGCAAAACGCCGAACGGCCACAGAAGCAGCATATAGCCGGGCGGATAGTCGCACCAGCCCGCGCTGTAAAAGCCCCACGGCCCGTGCGCCGCCATGCGTTCGGCCCAGCCCTCGAAGCAGTTCATGTCCACCCCGAAGCCGCGCACCGTCGCCGCCAGCGCGATTCTGAGCGCGAGACCCGCGGCGAGCGCCGCGCCCAGCACGGCGGCCGGCGATTTGAACGGACGGCGGTTCTGCCGCAGGGCGACGAAGGCCGCGCAGAGCATGAACAGCGCCGAAACCGCCAGGAAGGGCAGCGTGTAGCCGGCGGGCTGATCCTCTCCGGCATCCCTGTTCGAGGGCGGATTGGTCGCCAGGCTCTTCTCGACCGCGCCCGCGGGGATCGAGCTCACGCGCACGACCTCCACGTCGTCGAACCACGCCTTGCCCACGTTGAGCGAGCCGTAGCCGCCGACGCGGCACATGACCGTGATGCTCTTCTGGTCGGAGCCCGTGCGCCCGTACAGCACGAGCGGCACCCATTCGCCCGCCGTGTCGTAGGCGTATTCGGAGGAGATAAAGGTGTCGGCCACCGATATGCCCGCGCCGGCGCGGCCGATTTCGCAGCCCTCCGCCTTCACCATGCAGCTGATGCGGTAGTACGCGTTCGGCTCCACGGCAACGGCCTGCTCGAACCGCGCGTCGTTCTCCTCCACGTTTTCCACGCAGATCGAGGCGCCGCCCGTGCAGGCGTCGTCGGAGAGCGCGAGGTAGCTCACGCCCTCGTCCCAGTGCCAGCGGCCGGCCGCCCAGCCGTCCGGCATGCCGGAGCCGGCCTCGAAGCCGCCGTTTGCAACCAGGTTTTTCGTCTCGTCAATGCGCTCCCGCGGCCGCAGCCACACGGCGCATCCCGCGGCCAGCGCGAGCGCCAGAGCCGCCGCAATCAGCGCAATCCATTTTTTCCGCGTCATCGTCATCCTCATCATGATTGTTCCCGTTTGTCCCCGCGCCCGTTCCTCACGCCACCCGGCTCACGCTGGTGATCATCGTTTCAAACACAAGATAGAGATAGATCAGCGACGGCGCGCTGACCAGCGCGCCGAAGCCCACCGGCTCCTGCGCCTCCTGAAGCTCGCCGCGCTTCCTGATCGCCCGCCAGGCCACGGCCACGGCGACCAGCGTCACGCCGATATAGGCGTAGTTCAGCGCCGCATACACCGTTTCGTTCGGCACGCGCTCGAGCAGTTCATCCAGCAGCAGGCTCGTGACGTTATTCAGCGCATGCAGCAGCACGCAGACGCCCCAGGACCCGGTCTTCATGCGGATGTATCCCAGGAACCAGCCGATCAGCACGGCCGGCAGGAACTGCATGAGGTTCCCGTGCGTCAGGCCGAAGAGCACGGCCGACGCCGTCACCGCGAAGCGCTCGCCGTAGGGCTTCATGCCCTCCAGCAGCACGCCGCGGTAGACGTACTCCTCGACCAGCGGCGCCAGCAGCACCGCGTAGGCGTTCATCAGCCAGAAGGAAAGCGCGGTGTCGTCCGGCATGATGTCGATAAAGATCGTGAAGCCGGACGCATTGAACAGCAGCTCCGTCGCCATCACGCCCAGCATACCCAGCGTGTTGACGCCCATCATCGCCGCGTACATCACGGCGACATCCTTCGCGCCGAGGCCGTTCAGCCCCAGCGCGGGGCGCAGCGTGAGGTCCCTGCGCCGCGCGTACACGTGCGCCGGCAGCACGCCCAGCAGCGCGGCGGCCACGGTCAGCACGACGACCACGTTGGCATACCAGTCCGTCCCCGTCAGCTCCGCGACGGCGGAAGCGGCCTTTGCGAAGATATCCTCCATCGAGGACGCGCCCGCCATCAGGCCGCTCAGCTGCGGCGCGATGCGCTGCGCGACCAGCAGCCCCATCACAAGCACGGCCAGCCACGTATGGATCAGCTCGCTGGCGAGCATGGTCCAGCCCACGCCGCGCAGGTCCTCCTTGACGCGGCGCAGCTTCGCAAGCCGCTCCCGCAGCTCTTCGGGATTGGGTCTGTTGTCAAAACCGTTCATTCCTCATACCTTTCCAGGGCCACGCCCGCTTCGCTCAGTATCTCGCGGGCAAAGTCGTCCGGATAGCCTTCTTTATAGACGACGCGCGTGATGCCCGCGTTCACGATCATCTTCGCGCACATCACGCAGGGCTGATGCGTGCAGTACAGCGTCGCCCCGTCGATGGATACGCCCAGCTTGGCCGCCTGAATGAGCGCGTTCTGCTCGGCGTGAATGGCGTAGCACACCTCCTGCCGCGTGCCGGAGGGGATGTTCAGCTTGCGCCTCAGGCATTCGCCCCGCTCCACGCAGGTCTTCACGCCCGCGGGCGCGCCGTTGTATCCCGTGGTCATGATGCGCTTGTTTTTCACGATGACCGCGCCGATCTTCCGGTTGGACTGATAGCAGCTCGCCCACCCCGCGATCACGCCGGCCATCTCCATAAATCTTTTGTCCCATTTATTGAATTCCATACCGTCACCCCCGCTCAGGCTTATGGGCTGATATTTCCATATTTCTTATTATATCATCCGCTTTGGCGAATTGCAATATATCCGGAGAACTCACACGGCGCACGCCCTCTCGCTGAAAATTCAAAAAACAGAGCATTTAAGCGCAAAAGAGAGAAATTCAAAGCATTTTTTAGAATGCTTTCAATATCAGCTCAATTTTCCCGTTTTCCGGCATTGGCAGAATTTGCACTCATGGCGCATTTCGGCTAATATAATGCCCGTAGAAATTAGCACTCAATCAAAAAGAGTGCTAACAAACTGATCACACATCCGAAGGAGGATCCTGTTATGAAAATCAGACCTTTGGGCGATCGCGTCGTCATCAAGAACGTGGAAGCCGAGGAAACCACGAAGGGCGGACTGCTGCTCACCAACGCATCCAAGGAAAAACCCCAGATGGCCGAGGTGCTGGCCGTGGGTCCGGGCGGCAATGTAGACGGCAAGGAAATCGTCATGTGCGTCGAAGTCGGCCAGAAGGTAATCTATTCGAAGTATGCGGGCACCGAGTGCAAGATCGACGGCGAGGAGTACATTCTCGTTCGCCAGAGCGACATTCTCGCGGTTGTCGAATAATCATTGAGTGCGCAGAGCAGGAGGTAAACAGTTATGGCAAAGCAGATTCAGTATGGCGAGGAAGCCCGCCGTTCCCTTGAGCGCGGCATCAACGCGCTGGCCGATACCGTTAAAATCACCATGGGCCCCAAGGGCCGCAACGTCGTTCTGGACAAGAAATTCGGTTCTCCGCTGATCACGAACGACGGCGTGACCATCGCCAAGGACATCGAGCTTGAGGACGCCTTCGAAAACATGGGCGCTCAGCTCGTGAAGGAAGTCGCCACGAAGACCAACGACGTGGCCGGCGACGGCACCACCACCGCGACGCTGCTGGCTCAGGCCATCGTGCGCGAGGGACTGAAGAACGTGGCAGCCGGCGCGAATCCGATGGTGATCCGCAAGGGCATTGAAATCGCGACCGAAGAGGCCGTGAGCGCTCTGACCTCCATCTCGAAGCCCATCGAGAGCCAGCAGGCCATCGCGCAGGTCGCCTCCATCTCCTCCAGCGACGAGCAGATCGGCGAGCTGATCGCGGACGCCATGGAGAAGGTCGGCAAGGACGGCGTCATCACCGTCGAGGAGAGCAAGACCATGAAGACCGAGCTGACCGTCGTCGAGGGCATGCAGTTCGACCGCGGCTACGCGTCCGCTTACATGGTGACCGACAACGACAAGATGGAGGCCGTTCTGGACGATCCCTTCATCCTGATCACCGACAAGAAGATCAGCAACATCCAGGAGGTTCTGCCCCTGCTCGAGCAGATCGTGCAGACCGGCAAGAAGCTGCTCATCATCGCCGAAGACATCGAGGGCGAAGCGCTGGCCACGCTGGTGCTGAACAAGCTGCGCGGCACCTTCACCTGCGTCGCCGTCAAGGCGCCCGGATTCGGCGACCGCCGCAAGGCCATGCTGCAGGATATCGCCATCCTGACCGGCGGCCAGGTCATCACCTCCGAGCTCGGCCTGGAGCTGAAGGACGCGACCGTCGACATGCTGGGCACCGCCCGTCAGGTCAAGGTCGACAAGGACAACACCACCATCGTCGAGGGCAAGGGCGATCCGTCCGAGATCAAGGCCCGCGTGACCTCCATCCGCAGCCAGATCGAGGAGACCACCAGCGACTACGACCGCGAGAAGCTGCAGGAGCGCCTGGCCAAGCTGGCCGGCGGCGTGGCCGTCATCAACGTCGGCGCCGCGACCGAGATCGAAATGAAGGAGCGCAAGATGCGCATCGAGGACGCCCTGGCCGCCACCCGCGCCGCTGTTGAAGAGGGCATCGTGCCCGGCGGCGGCAGCGCCCAGATCGTCGCCGCGAAGGCCGTGCAGAAGCTGGTCAGCAAGCACAGCGGCGACGTGAAGACCGGCATCGCCATCGTGCAGCGCGCGCTGGAGGAGCCCGTCCGTCAGATCGCCGTGAACGCCGGCGTCGAAGGCTCTGTGATCGTCGAGAAGATCAAGGCTTCCAGCAAGGTCGGCTACGGCTACGACGCCGCCAAGGACGAGTACTGCGACATGATCGAGCGCGGCATCATCGACCCGACCAAGGTGGCCCGTTCCGCGCTGCAGAACGCGGCGTCCGTCGCGGCCATGGTGCTGACCACCGAGTCTCTGGTGGCCGACCTGCCCGACAAGAATCCTCCGGCCCCCGCGGCTCCGGCCGGCGGCATGGGCGGCATGTACTGATCCCACAAAAAACAGAAACCGCAAAGGGCTGCCCCACTGAGCGATCAGCGGGGCAGCCCCTTTTGATTCCGAAGCGAAAATGCAGGCGAAGCGGCGCGGCGGCGGAAAAGACGCCCGAAGATGGATGGGTTTCAGGACGAAAAGAGCGCCGGCAGAAGACCGGGCAGTCCGCCCGGCAGGACCGGTCAGGCGTTTCTCTCGTAGATCATCCTGAGCCCCTTGAGCGTGAGCGTGCCGTCGAGCACGTCGATCATGTCGGTCTCATCGGCGACGAGCAGCGCCATGCCGCCCGTCGCGATGACTTTGGCTTCGGGCGCCTTCAGCTCCTGCTTCATCCTCTGGATGAGGTAGGTGACCAGGCCGACGTGCCCGTAGATGATGCCGGACTGAAGATTGGCGATGGTGTTCCGGCCGATCGCGTTCTCGGGCTTGACCAGCTCGAAGCGAGGCAGCTTGGCCGCGCGGTCGACCAGCGCCTCGCTGGCCAGCTTCAGCCCGGGACAGATGGCGCCGCCCAGGAATTCGCCGCGCGCCGACATGACGCCGAAGGTCGTCGCCGTGCCGAAATCGATGAAAATACACGGCCCGCCGTAGATCTCATACGCCGCGACGGCGTTGGCGATGCGGTCGGAGCCCAGCTCGCGGGGGTTGTCATACTTCAGATTGATGCCCGTCTTGATGCCTGGCACGACCATCATGGGCTGCAGGCCGAAGTAATTCTGAATCATGTGCTCGATGGTGAAATTGATCGACGGCGCGACGGAGGAAATGATGATGCCGTCGACGACGTTCATCTCAAGCCCGTTATGGCGGAACAGGTTGGCCAGCAGGATGCCGTATTCGTCGGACGACATCTGCTTGTTGGTCGAGAGCCGCCAGTACTGCACCATGTTTTCGCCGTCGAACAGCGCGGTCTTGATGTTGGTGTTGCCGATATCCATGGTAAAAATCATAAACGACCTCCGAACGCGTATTGACAGGTTTTTACGGCTCTATGAGTCTGGCCTTGCTGAGCGCGGCGCAGACCGCCCCGGTCAGGATTGCGGCCACGACCATCTCCACGACGGCGTTGAGGCCCACCGAGGCGACGATAAACGCCATGATGCTGCGCCCGGCGATGAGGTTCTGCAGATATTCCGTGCGGCCGAACAGCAGCACCAGCGAGGACATGAACAGCAGCGTATTCAAAAAGGCGGCGGAAAAGCCGGTGATCACGCTGCCGACGTGGAGACTGAGCTTTTTTCGGGTCAGCTTATAGACGAGCGCTGTGAGCAGGCCGACCAGCAGCCGCGAGCAGAAGCGCTGAACAAACGACAGAAACGGACTCACGGCCGCCAGCGCCGCGCCCATGCCGCTGTAGCCCAGTATGCCGAAGCACTGCAGGAAGCTGATGAGCCCGAACGCGCCGCCGATGATCAGACCGCCCTTCACGCCGAGGGCAACGGCGGCGATGGCCACGGGAATCATGTTGAAGGTGATGGACAGGCCCGCCGGCTGGGGAATATTCACCAGGCCGAGCACTATGAGCACGGCGACGAGCAGGCCGAGCAGAACAAAATCACGGGTTGACAATTTGCCTTTCATGGGACGACCTCCGTTCAAGTTCACTGTGGGATACCTGACGAATGAGAACCAGGGACACCGGCAGCACCGCGGTTCGATTCCTTGCGGATATCGACCTTGAGCATCATTATAGCGGCATTGAATGGAGTTATCGAGCATGTTGTGTAAATTGTTTGCAATTCGCGCAAACGGGGCAATTCACGCTCCTCCCCTGCGCCCCCTCAATTCGCAATAGCGGCCTGCGGCCGCACGCTCCTTTGCTCATTGGGCTCGCCCGTCGCGGGGACGGGGAAAAGTTTGTTGCGGGATGCTCCGTCTGGTGGTATACTACTCTATGGCGGTCCGGCGGCCCTCGGGCGACTCCGGATCATCAGCCTTGAACAGAAAGGTCGGCGCGCAAGCGATATGAAAAATCTGGTTGGTCGCGTTTATGCCTACGTCTGCGCCTTCTTCCGCTGGGTTTTCCTGTCGGTGGTCGTCGGCGCGGTGTGCGGGCTCATTGGATCGCTGTTTCACGTCTGCATCAATTATGCCACTCAGTGGCGGGAACAGCTGCCCTGGCTCCTCTACCTGCTTCCCCTGGGAGGCCTGCTGATCGTCTTCATGTATCACCGGATGAAGCAGCCCCTGACGCTGGGCGTCGACAGGCTGTTCACCGCCATTCAGGCGCGCGCGGACGTGCCGACGACAATGGCGCCGCTGATCTTCCTCTCCACCTTCATTACTCACCTGTTCGGCGGGTCCGCGGGCCGCGAAGGCGCCGCGCTCCAGCTGGGCGGCAGCCTGGGCGACAGAATCGGCCTGATCCTCCGCGTCGGGGAAAAAGACCGCGGGACAATGACCCTGATCGGCATGGGCGCGCTGTTCGCCGCGCTGTTCGGAACGCCCCTGACCGCGATCCTGTTCGTGATGGAGGTGCTCGCGCTGGGCCACATGAGCTACTCCACCTTCGTGCCCTGCATCATGTCCAGCATGACGGCCTACGGCGTCTCCACGCTGCTGCATATGAAGCCGGAAAAATACGCGCTGAGCGGCGTTCCCGCGCCGGATCTGCGCGCCGTGCTGGCCGTCGGAATCCTGGCTGTGTTCTGCGCGCTGCTCTCCATCGCCTTCTGCGAGGTCATGCATCTCTCCGGCCGGTCCATGAAAAAGTGGCTGAAGAACGACTACCTGCGCATCGCCGCGGGCGGCGCCGCCATCGTCCTCCTGACGCTCGTGTCGGGAACGCGCGATTATAACGGCGCCGGCGCCGCAGTCATTGAGCGCGCCATCGCAGGCGCGGCCCGCCCGCAGGATTTCCTGCTGAAGCTGCTGTTCACGGCCGTGACGCTGTCGTGCGGATACAAGGGCGGCGAAATCGTCCCGACGTTCTATGTGGGCGCGACCTTCGGCTGCGTCGTCGGCCCGCTGCTGGGGCTCGACCCCGCCTTCGCGGCGGCCATCGGCCTGGTGGCCACCTTCTGCGGAAACACCAACTGCCCCATCGCCTCCATATTTTTGAGCATCGAGCTGTTCGGCGTGCAGGCGCTTCACCTCTTCGTCATCGCCTGCGCCATTTCCTATATGCTGTCGGGAAACAGCAGCCTCTATCAGGCGCAGCTGCTGCTGGACAGGGAGCTGAAGCTGGGCAACCTGGACATCCCGAAGGGCAACTCATCCGGCGCGCCGTGAGGCGTTCGGCCGGCAATCCGGGACTGCGGCGCCGCGGCCTCCCCTTCGTTCGGCGGCGCCTTATCAAATGGGAAAAGGAGAAGATCCGATGGACAACTATGAGTACCTCTCGGCAATCGACGAAAGAAAGGACTGGCTGGACGGCATCGCGGACTATCTGTGGGATCATCCGGAGCTGGCGTTCCGCGAGTACAAATCCGCGGAATGCCTGTGCGCCGCGCTCAGGCAGGAGGGCTTCGAGGTGGAAACGGGTCTGGCGGGGATCGAAACCGCCTTTTCCGGCCGCTTTGGCAGCGGAAAGCCCGTCGTCGGCATCCTGGGCGAGTTCGATGCGCTGAACGGCCTGTGTCAGACCGCCGGCGCGCTGGAGCCCGACGGAGGCAGCCGGACGCCCGGCCAGGGCTGCGGCCACAACCTGCTGGGCATGGGCTCCCTTGCGGCGGCCATCGCCGTCAAGCGATATCTCGAGGCGCATCCGGGCGCCGGCACCGTGATCTATTACGGCTGTCCCGGCGAGGAGGGCGGCAGCGGCAAGGGCTTCATGGCGCGCGACGGCGTGTTCGACGGGCTGGACGCCGCGCTGTGCTGGCATCCCGGGGACACGACCGCCGTGCGCACCCACCTTTCGCTGGCCAATTATCAGATCCTCTATCGCTTCGAGGGCAAGCCGTCTCACGCGGGCGCCGCGCCGGAGATGGGCCGCAGCGCGCTCGACGCCGTCGAGCTGATGAACGTGGGCGTCAACTTTCTCAGGGAGCATATGATCAGCGACGCACGCATCCACTACGCGATCATCGACGCCGGCGGAAATTCGCCCAACGTGGTGCAGGGCCACGCGGAGGTGCTCTACCTGATCCGCGCGCCAGAGAACAGCCAGGTCGAGGCGCTGTACGGGCGCGTCTGCAGGATCGCCCAGGGCGCGGCGCTGATGACCGAGACGAAGGAGTCTCACGAGTTCATCAAGGCCTGCTCCAACGTGGTGCCCAACGAGCCGATGCAGCGGATGCTGTACGACAAAATGACGCAAATCGCCCCGCCCAGCCCCACCGAGGAGGACCTGGCGTTTTGTCGGCAGCTGACCGAACGCGCGCTGAGCGACTCGCCCAAGGCCGATCCGGAGAATCCCATCCACTGGGCGCTCCAGCCCTACGCGCCGGAGGCGCAGAAAACCGGATCCACGGATGTGGGCGACGTCAGCTGGGTCTGCCCCACCGCGCAGATCAGCACGGCCACCCTGGCCGTGGGCACACCCGGGCACTCCTGGCAGGTGACCACGCAGGGAAAGATGCATCTGGCGCATGAAATGACGCGCTACGCGGGCAAGATTCTGGCCGCCGGCGCGGTGGAGCTGATGAACGATCCGGACCTGCTGGAACGGATCCGGCAGGACTTCCGCGCCCGTGTGGGCAAGGGCTATGTGCCGCCCATTCCCAGGGAAGTCCACTATTCCGCGGCGGCCGCCGTCCTGCAGGGGAAATAGCCGGCCGCATCACGGCTTCCAGTATGCGTCGACGCATTCCCTCGCGATTTTTACGTATTGCCGGCCCCGGCTGAAGTCTCCGTAGATCGTGCCGACCTCGCGCTGGGCGATCTCCAGCAGGCAGCCGCTGGCGGCCGTGCACACGCCCCGGAAATACGCGCGCAGCGCATCCTCATCCAGCGGGCCGCGCGCCGTGACATATTCGGCGCGCGGCTTGCTGTAATAGACCACGTTCCCGCCGCGCAGGTATTCGCCGATGAGGTTTTCGTCGTTGAACGGGGAGACGGACAGCTTGCGCAGGTTCTTCCACTTTGACAGGTAGTCCGGCCAGATGGCGTCCACGCGCTCGCAGCAGCCATAGGACAGCAGCCCGTAGCGCCGGACCAGGCGATCCTGATAGGGAAAGACGAATTCGCCGAAGGTCTCCGGGGAGACCGCCGTGGTCTCCTGGGATTCAAGGAAGCCCCACACCTGCGTGGTCCTTTCGGCCCTGTCGGCCGGCAGCTCGCGGTTGAAGGCGAAGCTCTCCTGCGCCACGGGACTGATGCCGCACGTGGGCAGCAGCAGCTTCTCCCGCTCCAGGTAGTCGTAATAGGCCTCGTAGATGCCGGTGGCCATATCCATGACCGTGTGCAGCGCGTCGGGGCAGTCATACATGGACAAATAGAAGGTCTCCATGCCCATCAGGCGCACCAGCGGATTAGTGATGGCGCCGGTGAGGCTGGGCTGAACCAGGCGAACGGGCAGTATGTCTCCGAAAACATCCTGCGCGAAGTCGATCTGACGCCGCGTCCGTTCGTGATCGACGCCGAAGCCGCCGCCGCGCAGCCTGTCGAGCTCCTCCTCCAGATCGTCGATGACCGGCTCGATGTGAAAGCCCTTGCCGTGCTCGGTATAGGTGGTCTTCGGGCTGATGCCGAAGGGCTCGACCCACGCGCAGCGCCTCACGTCGTAGGTGGGCGAAATCGGCGTGTCGTCGTCAAACAGCTCGCGCCCGACCAGCGTGCTCAGAAGCGACGCCTCCAGACGTCTGGCGTCCTCGTCCTCGCACGTCAGCCACGGCGTGACGACCTCGTCCGGAAAATTGGAAAAGAGCAGGCGCACCGTGGGCGACTCGCGCCGACCCGCTGCGAGCGCCTCCCATTTTTTCAGAATGACCCCGTTCTGCGCGGAATTCGCGTACTCCAGCTGCCTGCAGGCCAGAGCGCGAAGCCGCCGCCTGTCTTTTTCCTGAACCACGGATGAACACTCCCCCGTTTTCCCGCTTGTGTCGCTTGCGGACATGATGTTCGCCGTTCTCCCTGAAGGCCCGTTTCAGTATACACCAGACCCGAGCGCATATCAACAGAATCTCTGAAAAAAACGCCGGCCTGTTCCGTTTCCTTTTCCTTGACAAAGAACCGCGCGTGCGCTATGATAAAAACCGGTTTGAGCGGCGCGGTTCCTCGGCTTTTGTCCTGTCCCCCATGCCGCGGGGCTCCCGCGGGCCGTCGCCTTCCGAACCGGGTCCGGGGAAGAAACTGATGAGAAGGGAGAAAAACGATATGACTCAGATTGTCGAGAGGCTGTCCAAGGCGGTGGAAAAGCATGTCGATATGATTTACGAGGCGGAGGACTACATCTGGAAGCACCCCGAGACGGGCTACAGGGAGTGGAACACCACGGCGTATCTGGCCGAACGCTTCGAGGCGCTGGGCTATTCCCTCGTGAAGCCGGGCGACATCCCGGGCTTCTACACGGACCTCGATACCGGGAAGCCCGGTCCGAAGGTCGCCATCCTGGGAGAGCTCGATTCCCTGATCGTGGGAAACCATCCGGAATGCGACAGGGAGACATCCGCGGTGCACGCCTGCGGGCACAATTGCCAGAGCGCCATCCTGCTGGGCGTCGCCGCGGCGCTGAAAGAGCCCGGCGCGCTGGACGGCCTGAGCGGCTCCATCCGCCTGATTTCCGTGCCCGCCGAGGAGCTGATCGAGCTTGGCTTCCGCCGCGATCTGCGCGAGAAGGGCGTCATCCGCTACTTTGGCGGAAAGGTGGAATTCATCGCGCGGGGCTATTTCGACGACGTGGACATCGCCATGCTCATCCATACAGGAAACCTGTCCGAGGGCAAAACACTGAACTTCAATCGTGGCAACAACGGCTGCGTCCTGAAAAACATCACCTTCCACGGCCTCGCGGCGCACGCGGGCGGTTCACCGCAGAATGGGCACAACGCGCTCTACGCGGCCACCCTGGCTATGAACGCCGCGAACGCGCTGAGGGAGACTTTCCCGGACGACCAGCACATCCGCTTTCACCCGATCGTCACCGAGGGCGGTGCGGCCGTCAACTCCATCCCCGAAACAGTTAAGATGGAAAGCTATGTGCGCGGCGCGTCCTATGAGAGTATCGTCGCCTACAATGAAAAGATCAATCTCGCGCTGGCCGCGTCCGCTGCCGCGATCGGCTGCACGGTCACGCTGGACGACGCGCCCGGCTATCTCTCGCTCAACAACGACGCCAACCTCGCCGAGGTCATGGCGGACGCGATGCGCGAAATCTCCGGCCCGGACAGCGTTGAGTTTGTCGACACATGGAGCACCGGCAGCACGGACATGGGCGACGTTTCCTCGATCATGCCCGCCGTCCATCCGCACTGCAGCGGCGCCAAGGGCATGGGCCACGGCGCGAACTACACCATCGCAGACAAGCGGCTGGCCTGCCTGCTGCCGGCGCAGTGCCTCGCCGCCACGGCAGGCAAACTGCTGGAAAACGATGCCAAGGCGGCCCGGAAAATCGTCAAAGAGGCGAAGCCCAGATTTGCCTCTAAGGAAGAATACCTCGCGGCCATCGACAGACTTCAAAAGAAGCTCGAAGCCGTTTCGTACAACGAGGACGGAACGGTCACCATCCGGTACAAGGGACAGGCGTGATCGCGCAGGCGCAACGCCTGATCTGACAGCGCGTTTGATCATCAATGGGCCCGCCGCGCGTCGTGTGCGCGGCGGGCCTCTCTCTTTTGGGATTACCTGTCCTCCCGGGCGGCCAGCCCGCCCGCGACAGCGAAGCACCGCCTGCCCTCCAGAAAGCCGCAGAACGAAAAGCTGTCGTCCCGCAGCACGAGCTCGGTCATGATCCGCTCCCCGGGGCGAACCTCCGCCTCGTAATTGACATCAAAGCGCATCAGCCGCTTCCGGCCCATCACCTCGAAGCCCAGCGCGTTGCAGCACCAGTCCAGGTATTTCGTGTTGTTGACGTGGTTGTTGAGGTCGAAATCCAGATACTGCGGCGTCAGCTCCTGCCGCGCCGCCTCGCCCTCGAGCGCGCGGATGGTCGCGGGCATGCCGCCCCGGGCGGGCGCGTCGGCGTTGTCCGGAATGCGCGCCTGAACCTCCGGCTGCGTTGTCATCCTGCGCGTCGCCATGTCCAGGAGCGCCCACAGGCTCACCGCGCAGCCGATTTCCCCGCCGCGCTCGTCGCGGAATACGTTGACGCGCGGGAAAAACATATGGCGCGGCCTCGTCGGATACGTCTCAATCGATATCCTCTCCCCGATGCGCGGCAGGCGCCGCATTTCGATGCGCGAACGGGAGAGCACCCACGCCACGCCCAGCGCGTCGGTCGCCGCGCGGCCGATGCCCAGCCGGCTGCAGTGCGCGCCGGCCGTCTCCTGCATGGCCTCCAGCACGGCGCCCGGCCGCCACTCCCCGCTCATGTCGCAGTGGCACGTGCGCAGGACCATCTGTTCAATATAGTTTTCCATCGCGCTTCACCTCGTTTTCATCTCCATTATAAGGGAAGGCGCGGAGCCGTTCAACCCCGTCCCTGTTATCAATCGCGCATTTTTCCGTTTTTCTGAAAAACAGGGCGCGATCCGCGCCGAAAGCCCTTGACAAACGCCCCGGCCGGTGTCAATATAGAGACAGCCGGAAGGAACCGGCGACGGGAGGAACACCATGCCTGATTATTATTTCGACGCGGAGAAAACCCGCGACAGCCTGATTGAGAAGATCCGCGAATTTGCCGAAAAGGCCGGCTGCCGCCGCGTTGTTCTGGGCATTTCGGGCGGCAAGGACAGCACCACGGCCGCCGCGCTGTGCGCCCGCGCGCTGGGCAGGGAAAACGTGTTCGGCGTCATGCTGCCGGACGGCGTGCAGGCCGACATCGACGACAGCCGCCGCGTGTGCGAGTGCCTGGGCATCCCGCACCGCACAGTCAACATCGGCGACATGCACCGCGCGCTGCTGCGCGCCGTCGACGAGAGCGCGCAGGACGACCCGGGCTGCTTCGCGGTCGACTACGTCAGGGAGAGCGACATCAACGTCGGCCCGCGCCTGCGCATGACCACGCTGCGCTATATTGCGCAGGCCCTCGGCGCGTTTCTGTGCGGCACCGGCAACCTCTCCGAGGCCACCGTGGGCTATTGCACCAAAGACGGCGACACCAGCTGCGACTTCAATCCCCTCGGCCGTCTGACCAGCGTCGAAGTGGTCAAAGTCGGCCTGACCATGCCCGAGCTTCCCCGCGAGCTGGTGGAAAAGACGCCCACCGACGGGCTGTCCGGCGTCAGCGACGAGGTAAAGCTGGGGCTCACCTACCGCCAGATTCACGACTACATCCGCCTGGGCAGCTGCGGCGACGCCGAAACCGATGAAAAAATCCGGCGCAGAGAGCGCTCCAACATGCACAAGCGCCGGCTGCCAACCGTGCTGGATCCGTTCAGCTGACGGCGCGGCGTCGGGGCTTTCGCATCCGCGCGCTTCATGCAGAACACACAGGGCGTCCGCCGTTACAGCGTGACGCCCTGTTTGAATATGGCCATGTCGTGAAAGCCGTTTTCCTCGTTTTTCACGGCGGTTCCGCTCGCAACGGCCATCACGAAATCCGTCAGCTCCCGCCCCAGCGCGGGCAGCGTCAGGCCGTCGAGCAGGCGGCCCGCGTCGAAATCGATCCAGTTTTTCTTGCGCCGGGCGAGCGGCGTGTTGGAGGCGATCTTGACGGTCGGCACCGGGCAGCCAAACGGCGTGCCGCGACCGGTGGAAAACAGCACCAGCTGCGCGCCGGAGGCGGCGAGCGCCGTGGAGGCGACCAGGTCGTTGCCTGGGGCGCAGAGCAGATTGAGGCCCGGCCGGCTCAGCGCCTCGCCGTAGTCCAGCACGCCGCGCACGGCGGAAAAGCCGCTCTTCTGCGTGCATCCGAGCGCCTTGTCCTCGAGCGTGGTGATGCCGCCCTCCCGGTTGCCCGGCGAGGGGTTTTCGTAAACCGGCATGTGATGCGCCTCAAAATAGTCCTTGAACCCGTTGATGAGCGCCACGGCCTTCTGAAAGAGCGCCTCGTCCTCGCAGCGGTCCATCAGGATGGTTTCGGCGCCGAACATCTCGGGCACTTCGGTGAGAATGGTGCTGCCGCCCATCGCGGCGAGCCGATCGGAAAACGCGCCGATGACCGGATTGGCCGTGATGCCGGAAAGCCCGTCCGAGCCGCCGCACTTGAGGCCGACGACCAGCTGATCCGCGCCGCACGGCCGGCGGCAATCCTCCCGCATGGCGTTCGCCAGCGATTCGAGCAGCGGCATGGCCGCCCCGATTTCATCCTCAACCTCCTGACAGACCAGAAAGCGCACGCGGCGCTCGTCGAAACGCTCCATGAACGCCCTGACCGCCCCGACGCCGCTGTTCTCACAGCCCAGGCCCAGCAGGAGCACGCCGCCTGCGTTCGGGTGACTGGCCAGGCGCGCCAGCACGCGGCGGGTATTGTCCTGGTCGTCTCCCAGCTGGGAGCAGCCGTATGGATGCGGAAAGGCGTACACGCCCTCCACGCCGCCGCCCACCAGCCTCTGCGCCCTCTGCGCCAGGGCCCTCGCGACGTCGTTGACGCAGCCCACGGTGGGCAGGATCCACAGCTCGTTGCGGATGCCGGGCCGGCCCGTCCTGCGGGGATAGCCCTGGAAGACGGCGGGCGTCAGGGACGGGGTCACGGGATGAATGGGATGGTATTCATACGACCGGACGCCCGTGAGCAGCGTGCGTAGATTGTGGGTGTGCACGTGCTCGCCCGCCCTGATCCTCCGCGTGGCTTCGCCGATGGGAAAGCCATACTTGACGACCGGCTCGCCCGCCTCAATGTCGCGCAGGGCGACCTTGTGCCCCATGGGGATCTCCTCAAGCGTCGTCACCGCGCCGTCTCCGAAGCCGCAGCACAGCCCGGCGGGAAGCGGACGCAGCGCCACGCCGACGAGATCCTCCCCGCCGATGCGCACCAGCTCGTTCATGCCGCATCCCCCCCTTACAGGCAGGCCCCGAAGGCCGCCAGCGCGCCGCCGGAGCGGATCAGCGCGAGGTCGCCGCAAACCGCCTGCTCCAGGCCCGGGACCTCCGTCAGGTCGCAGCCCCACATCCCCCGGTTGGACAGGACGGCGTGCGTCAGCTCGGCGGCGGTGTCGCGGCCGTGCGCGAGGTAAAACTCAAGCACCCAGCGGTCGTCGCGGACAATGTATTCCCCGCCTCCCGGCCGGCGGCACATGAGCCCCTCCCCGGTCAGCGCCACCATGTCGTTCGAATAGAAGGCGATGCAGGCGGCCAGGCTCATCGTGAGGCAGCCGGGCAGCACGCCCCGCTTTTCGGCGTATTCGAGCAGGGACGGCATGTTCCGCGCGCGCCACTTGGCGGTGGAGTTGAGCGAAATGCTCAGCAGCTCATGGTCGACATAGGGATTGTTGAACCGATCCTGCACCGAGGCGGCAAAGCTCAGCAGATCGTCCCTGTCGAGCGGAAGCGTGGGGATGACCTCATCGTAGAGCATTTTGTTCATGAAGGCGCGCACCGTCTCATCCCGCATGCAGTCGCGCACGATGTCGAAACCGGCGAGGTAGGCGCCCAACGCGAAACCGGTGTGCGCGCCGTTGAGGATGCGCACCTTGCGCTTCTTGTAGGGCGTCACGTCCGGGACAACCGAGACGGGCAGGCCGGCCCTCTGAAAGGGCAGCCTCGCGGCCAGCGCCTCGGGCCCCTCGATGACCCACAGGCCGAACACCTCGCCCACGTCGATGAGCGCGTCGTCATAGCCGTTGGCGGCGGCCATCGCCCTGACCTCTTCCGGGTCGCGGACGCGGCCGGGCACGATGCGGTCCACCAGCGTGGAGCAGAAGAGGTTGTCCTCGTTGACCCACTTCCGGAAGCCGTCGGGCAGCCCCCAGTCGTCAATGTACTGATTGACGCAGCGCAGCAGCTCCCTGCCGTTGTTGTCGATCAGCTCGCAGGAGAGAACGACCACGCCGGGCCGGCCGGCTCCGTAGCGCTCGAACAGCACGCGCGTGAGCTTGGCGGGAAAGCTCGCGGGCGGAACCTGGTCAAAGGCGCTGTCCGCGTCGTGGACGATGCCGGCCTCCGTGGTGTTGGACACGATGATCTCAAGCTCGTCGCTCCGGGCCAGCGCCAGCACCCTGTCCCATTCGGCATAGGCGTCGATGCATCGGCTGACGGCGGAAATAACCCGCTTTTCATCCACCGCGCGCCCTTTCTCACAGCCGCGCAGATACAGCGTGTACAGGCCCTCCTGCGCGTTGATCAGCTCGGTCAGTCCCTGCGCGATGGGCTGCACAAGGACGGCCTTCCCGTTGAAGCCCGCCCGTTCATTGGCCAGATCGATAAAATAATCCACGAAGGCGCGCAGAAAGTTGCCTTCGCCAAACTGCATCACCTTTTCCGGCGCTTCCCGGAGGATATAGCCGCGATAGCCGGATTGCGCGAGCACCCCGTAATTCAGCCGAGACATCTTCGAAATCCCCTTTACATTATGTAATCAGAACATAATCAGCATACACCTTTTCCGGCCCCCCGTCAACAGAAAACTCCCGCTTCCCGCGCTTCGTCCGGCTCAACACGCCGCGCCCGGCGGCGATGAAGGGCGGGGCCGCGTCATACGGGATTCTCCGGCCCCGTCGCCCCGGCCGGCGCCGACCGGCCGGGCAGACTGAACAGATACCTTTTCTTTACATTCCCGTGATTGCAGCCGCACCCGCGCGGTGCTATCGTGTGTATCGTCAAATTTTTGTGATTGCGAGGTTGATTCAATTGGCAGGACTTACCATGGACAAGCTGCAGGCGCTGTGCAAGAACCGCGGCTTCATCTTCGCCGGCTCCGAAATCTACGGCGGCCTCTCCAACACCTGGGACTACGGCCCGCTGGGCGTCGAATACAAGAACAACATCAAGAAGGCCTGGTGGCGCAAGTTCGTGCAGGAAAACCCCTATAACACCGGGCTGGACTGCGCGATTCTCATGAACCGCGAGGTGTGGGTGGCGTCCGGCCATGTGGGCGGCTTCAACGATCCGCTGATGGACTGCAAGGCCTGCAAGGCCCGCTTCCGCGCCGACAAGCTCATCGAGGATTTCACCCAGGGCGCCGAGACCGGCGACGGCTGGAGCAACGCCGAGCTCGAGGCCTACATCGCCGGGCACGACATCGTCTGCCCCGTGTGCGGCAAGAAGGACTTCACCGGCATCCGCCAGTTCAACCTGATGTTCAAGACCCATCAGGGCGTCAACGAAGACTCCGCCACCGAGATCTACCTGCGGCCCGAAACCGCGCAGGGCATCTTCGTCAATTTCCTGAACACCATGCGCACCACCCGCAAAAAGCTGCCCGCCGGCATATGCCAGATCGGCAAGTCCTTCCGCAATGAAATCACCCCCGGCAACTTCATCTTCCGCGTGCGCGAATTCGAGCAGATGGAGCTCGAGTTCTTCTGCAAGCCCGGCGAGGACCTCGAATGGTTCGAGTACTGGCGCTCCTTCTGCCGCGACTGGCTGCTGAGCCTGGGCATGAAGGGCGAAAACCTCCGCCTGCGCGACCATGAGAAGGACAAGCTGGCCTTCTATTCCAAGGCGACCACCGACTTTGAATACCTGTTCCCCTTCGGGTGGGGCGAGCTGTGGGGCGTCGCCGACCGCACCGACTACGACCTCAAACAGCACAGCGAGCACTCCGGCAAGTCCATGGAATACATGGATCCGGCGACCAACGAGAAATTCATTCCCTACTGCGTGGAGCCCTCCGTGGGCGTCGACCGGCTGGTGCTGTCCTTCCTGTGCGACGCCTATGACGAAGAGGCGCTCGAGGGCGGCGACAGCCGCGTCGTGCTGCATCTGCACCCGGCGCTGGCCCCCTTCAAGGCCGCCGTCATGCCGCTGCAGAAAAACAAGCTGGGCGACAGGGCGAGGGAAATCTACGCCATGCTCGCCAAGCGCTTCATGGTGGACTACGACGAGACCGGCTCCATCGGCAAGCGCTATCGCCGCCAGGACGAGATCGGCACGCCGTTCTGCATCTGCGTGGACTTCGACACGGAGACCACCGGCAACGTCACCGTCCGCAACCGCGACACCATGCAGCAGGATATCGTCGCCATCGACGACCTCGTCCGCTACATCGAGGAGCGCATCGACTTCTGAGCGAAGGAATGACCGGGCCGCCGCGCGACACCGCGCAGCGGCCCTTTTGTTCCATTTTTCCGATGGGGATTTAATGAAACTGTAATGACTGTTGCGCTTGACTTGCGCCCCGCGCAATGGCATAATATAAATAGATAATTGGATGATTACTTTAAGAAGCGGGGGCTGAGATCATGAGGCACGTCATTTTCTGGAGAAAAGCGCTTCTCTGCGTCGTTCTCACGGCCGTTCTTCTGGCCGCGACCACCATGCCCGCGCTGGCTGTCGGCCAGTCGAGCACACTCGCCACCTCTGGTTCCCGATATGTCGTCAAGGCCACGGCCGTCAACATCCGCTCCGGCGCCGGCATGACCTATTCCGTCATCACCGTCGCGCCCCGCGGCACCGAGATGACCTACATTTCCAACGACCGCGGCTGGTGGTATGTGCGCCTGAGCAACGGCACGACCGGCTATGTCGACAAGCAGTTCCTCACCCCGGCCAACGCCACCTCCACCGGAACCTACACCGTCACCGCGTCCACACTGCTGATCCGCCAGAAGCCCAACACAGGCAGCAGGCGCGTCGGCAAGCTCTCGCGCGGCACAAACGTGTACGTCTCCCAGCTCAACGGCGACTGGGGCTACATCTCCCACAACGGCACAAACGGCTGGGTCGCGCTCAAGTACCTCAGCACGTCGTCCGGCTCCGTGTCCGTCGCGACGAACGTTTCCTCCGGATCGGTGTATACCGTCATCGCCAGCGCGCTCAACGTCCGCCGGAGGGCTTCCGCCAGCTCCACGCGCCTGGATACCATCCCGAACGGCACGTCCGTCCGCGTTACGCAGGTTTCCGGCAACTGGGCCTACGTCACCTACACCAAGAACAGCCGCGTCCGCCAGGGCTGGGTCAGCACCAGCTATCTCGGCTGACTTTGGTCGATTCCCCTGCCTTCTGTCGCTCCGCCCCGCTGGCGGAGCGGTTTTTGCATGCGGCGCAGCCGCCGAAGGCTTTTAATATTATGTATTGCTTTATGATTCTCCCATATGCCGAATCGATCAAATTAGCCGCGCATATCTTCGTAAGGAAGCGCCGAGAGGCTTCACGCAAACGACATCTGGTCTATTGACAAGGAAATTTTGCTGTGATATATTATATGCATTGATTACAAAGATTTAAGGTGTAAGATTGGAGTGAAATGCATGTCCGCGACATCCGGTGCAATCGGGCGGAAGAAAAAAAGATTCTTCCGGCGTGAGGACCTGGCCCTGTACATCATGGCCCTGCCCACCGTCATCTTCCTGCTTATGTTCTGCTACGCCCCTATGTTCGGTCTGATCATGGCGTTTCAGGACTTCAACGCCACAAAGGGCATATTCGGCTCGCCGCTGGTGGGTCTCAAAAACTTCCAATATTTGTTCGCCACCACGGACGCCTGGATCATCACCCGCAACACCGTGTGCTACAACCTGGTGTTCATGGCTGTGAACACCCTGATCGCGGTCATCATGGCGCTGATGCTCAGCGAGCTCACCAGCCGCAAGCTGGCCAAGACGCTGCAGACGATCTACATGCTGCCCTACTTCCTCAGCTGGACGGTGGTGGCCATCGTGGTGACCGCTTTCCTGGATCGCGAATACGGCATTGTGAACAAGATCATCCAGGCGGTTGGTGGCAAGGGCAAGACTGACTGGTACAAGCAGAAGGATATCTGGCCCCCGCTGCTGGTGTTCATCCACGCATGGAAGGGCGTCGGCTACAACACCGTGCTGTATCTGGCCGTCATCTCCGGCATCTCCCAGGACTATTACGAGGCCGCCGTGCTGGATGGCGCCACCAAATTCCAGCAGGCCCGTTACATCACCCTGCCCCACCTGCGCTTCGTCATCAGCATCTCGCTGATCATGTCCATGGGCTCCATCTTCCGCGGCGATTTCGGTCTGTTCTATTCCGTCACGAAGAACTCCGGGCGAATATATGCCGTCACGGACGTTATAGACACCTACATATACCGCGGGCTGATCACGCTGGGCAACGTCGGCATGTCGACAGCGGCGGGCCTGTATCAGTCTGTGGTCGGCTTCCTGGTGCTGCTGGGCGCGAACTGGGTTGTTTCCAAGATCGACCCCGACAGCGCGATGTTCTGAGTAGGGAGGCATGAAACAACATGGCAAACATCGAAAGCAGAGACGCCGCGATCGCCAACGACCGCGTGGTCAGCAAAAACCGCTTCAATTCCCTCTCGCCGGCCTGGAACGCCGTTTTCTCCATTATACTGATTCTCGTATCGCTGTTCGCGCTGGTTCCCATGCTGCTGGTGTTCATCGTCTCGTTCTCGAGCGAGGCGTCGATCTCCTACAACGGCTTCTCCTTCTTCCCCAGCGAATGGACGCTGGCGGGCTACGGATACCTCGGCAAGATGGGCGACCAGGTGCTCAACAGCTACATCATCACCATCGTGCATTCCGTGTTCGGAACGCTGTGCTGCCTGTCCGTGATGAGCCTTTACGCCTACGTGATCGCGCAGCGCAATTTCCCGGCGCGCCGGTTCTTCACGTGGTTCCTGTTCTTCACCATGCTGTTCGGCGGCGGCATGGTGCCCAGCTACATGCTGAACGCGAACGTGTACCACCTGCGCGATTCCTTCTGGATCTTCATCATTCCCAGCCTCGTTAGCGCCTATCACGTCATCATCCTGCGCACCTTCATCATCTCGACCATTCCGGAAACACTGTTTGAGGCGGGCAAGATCGACGGCGCGGGGCACTTCCGCATCTTCATCCAGATCGTGCTGCCGCTGTTCAAGGCGGGCATCGCCACCATCGGCCTGTTCCAGCTGGTGGGCCGGTGGAACGACTGGTTCACGGCATACCTGTACATCGATTCAAGCCGTCTTGTGCCGCTGCAGACGCTGCTGCAGAAAATACAGAACAACATCGATTTCCTGAAAAACAACGCGGAAATCGCGGGCACGCCCGAGGGCCTCAACATGCTCAGGAACCTGCCCACGCAGAATCTGCGCATGGCCTGCACAGTCATCGTCGTGCTGCCCATCCTGTGCGCCTATCCCTTCTTCCAGCGCTACTTCGTCAGCGGCCTGACGATCGGCTCGGTGAAGGAATAATCTCGATTCTCTAGCCGGCGAAACCGGTTAAGGAATAATCATTTCATAAGGAGGAAATCACTATGACTCGCAAAATGGTAACTCTGTTCCTTGCGCTGGCTCTGGTGCTGACCATGGTTCCCGCCGTCGTCAACGCTGACGCCGCGCCCGCCCAGATTCCCTGGTTCATCGGCGTCAGTGAATCTGCCGATCAGGGCATCGTCAACGACGCGATCAACGCCTATCTGAAGGAAAAGGGAATCAACGCTGAAGTGACTCTGAACTTCGGCAGCGGCGACGAGTACTGGGGCCAGATCGTCACCCGCATCAACTCCGGCGAGGATCTGGGCATCATCGGCTTCGGCTCCCAGACCAAGCTGGACTACGTCGTCCGTTCCCAGAGCGGCGCCTACTATCCGCTGGATGGCGATGACGCCCTGCTGGACACCTATGGCGAAGGCACCAAGGCCCTGTTCGACGACGGCGTATGGGACGCCATGAAGATCAACGGCCACATTTACGGCATCCCGACCCTGAAGGACAACGGCTTCTACATCTCCCTGATCTACAACGACACGATGGCTCAGGAGCTGGACATCGACATCGATGGCTTCAAGTTCGAGTCCTTCCGCGACATCGAGGATCTGGCTTATGAAGTGAAGGAAAAGCGCGACGCCGCTCATCCCGATTGGGCCGAGTATCCCGTTCTGTGGAACGTCGAGGCCGTGCATCCCTACAACTTCGCGGTTGAGAACTTCCTGAACGGCTCCTTCTTCGCCGTCTGCAACGTGCCGGGCATCGACACCATCGCCGGCTACGACGACGAGACCGTGTTCAACATCTACGAGACCCCCGAGTTCCTGGAGTACGCCATCCAGAAGCAGAAGATGGTCGAGGACGGCATCTATCTGTATGACTACACCGACAAGCGCGAGCAGCAGTATACCGGCGCCGTGTTCGGCTGGGTTGGCTGGGGCTACACCTACATGGAAGAGCATATGTATGGCGACAACTTCGTGACCAAGATGCGTATGTTCGACAAGACCTGGACCGACACCAACAACTTCTTCTCCGCCGGCACCGCCATCAGCGCGAACTGCGCTACGCCCGACGTCGCGATGCAGATCCTCGAGCTGGTCAACACCGACGCGGACTTCGCCACCATGATGCGCTTCGGCATCGAGGGCGAGCACTGGACCTATGACGCCGATGGCAAGATGACCTTCGATGGCACCAAGAACGCCATCGCCGGCGAGCGCGCTTACTACTACTGGTACATGGCTCCCGTGGGCAACCTGACCATCGTCAATGCCCCCGAGACCCTGACCGGCCCCGACAGCATCATGCTGAAGAACATGATGGCCCTGAACGACAGCTGCATCAAGGCGCAGCATCTGGGCTTCTCCTTCGACACCGCGCCCGTCACCAACCAGGTTGCCGCCTGCACCAGCGTTGAGCTGGAGTACAAAAACGACCTGAACCGTGGCCAGCTGGCCGACGCCGACGAAGTCGCCGACATCGTCTCCGAATTCGTTGACAAGCTGAACGCCAACGGCGTGGCCGACGTCATCGCCGAGGTGCAGAGCCAGATCGAAGCCTGGAAGGCCGCGAAGTAATTCGCCCTTTGGAAGGCTGAGCTGATTCAGCAGCCAACATCCCCGGCAGCGCCTGCTGCCGGGGATTTCTCGTATCGCTTCAGGGTCGCCTCATTTGGCAGGCGGGTTTTCGCGCGCCTGACAGATCGGCATTTGGGCGGGCTGTTGTAAAGCGCAATGAGTCTGCCGGCAGATCCTGTCTCTCTGGCAAACGCCAATACATGAACGTAAATGAGACGGCCACGGCCTCGCTTTTTCACCCCTTTCCTTCATCCCCTTCCTATGCTATAATACTTCCCGTACAGGATGACATCTCTCAGAAAGGTGGTTTCCCCCATGCCGTCTGAAAAGAATCCCATGCCCCGCTGCACGCCCGAGCGGGCCGGCGTGCCCTCCGCCGCCATCGAAGCGTATCTGAAGGCGCTGCAGGAGCAGAAGCTCGCGCTGCACGCGCTGATGATGGTGCGCCACGGCCAGGTCGTCTTCGAGACGTACTGGAAGCCCATGGACGAGACCTTCCGCCACCGGCTGTATTCCTGCTCGAAGAGCTTCGTGTCCTGTGCGGTGGGTCTGCTCGTCGAAAGGGGGCTGCTGCATCTCGACGACAAGGCCGTCAGCTTCTTCCCGGACAAGGCGCCCGCCGATCCCCATCCCTGGCTGGCCATGATGACCATCCGGGATCTGCTGCGCATGTCCACCTGCTACGAGCGCGGAGCCAGCTACAGCCCTTCCGATCCGGACTGGGAGGCCACCTTTTTCACGGACGAAATCTCGCATGTTCCGGGCGCGGTGTTCTCCTACTGCACCACCGCCACCACCATGCTGTGCATGATCATCCGGCGCGTGAGCGGACAGGAGTTCACTCAGGTGCTGCGCCCGGTGTTCGACGCGCTCGGCATATCGAACGAGCTCTACTGCATCGAGACGCCGTGCGGCCACGAGTGGGGCGGCTCGGGCGTGATGGCCACGACGCGCGAGTTCGCAAAATTTGCCAATCTCGTGACGCACTATGGCGAGCACGAGGGAAGACATCTGCTCCCGCGCGATTACCTCATCGAGGCCACTTCAAAACAGATCGACAACAGCGTCGACCACGCCTGCGTGGACGAGGGCGCGGGCTACGGCTATCAGTTTTGGGTCACGCGGAACAACGGCTTCCTCTTCAACGGCATGGGCTGTCAGTTCGCGCTGTGCCTGCCCCGGGAGGACTTCATCCTCGTCACCAACGGCTATGAGGAGCTGAACAAGAAGGCCAGCGGCGAGATCTTCAACGCGTTCTGGCGCGAGATCTATCCGGCCCTGAACGCCGCGCCGCTGCCCGAGGATAAGGCGGCGCACGAGGCGCTCCTCAGGCGGGCCTCGTCGCTGGAGCTGCTGCGGCCGGACGGCGCGCTGACCTCCCCCATCGCCGCGGCGGTGAACGGCGTCGCCTATCGCATGGCGGAAAACCGGATGGGCATCCGCCGCGTGCGGTTTGAGTTCCGCGGAGACGAGGGCACGATGCGCTATGAGACCGAACGGGGCGAGCACGCGCTGCCATTCGGCTTTGGGAAGCAGGTCGCCTGCGCGTTCCCCGAGACGCACTACAACGGCAGGCGCATCGGCACGCCGCTGGGCCGCGGGCTGAGCTGTCAGGTCTCCGCGGCATGGCAGCGCGAAAACGAATTGATGATCTACTGCCACGTCATCGACATGCATCTGGCGCAGCTGCGCATCGCCGTGTCGTTTGGGAACGGCGCCGTCACGCTGCATACCGCCAAACACGCTGAATTCATCCTTCAGGAGTACGCCGGCTTTGCCTCCGGCCGGGCCGAATAACCCGGCAAAACGACACAGGGCCGTCCGGCCCGGGAAATCCAGAAACGATCCCGGGCCGGACGGCCTTTCCCGCCTACAAAAGGATGCAGATCATGCCGCCATTGCCTTCGTTGATGATCTTGCCCAGCGCCTCGCGCATCTTGGGCTGCGTCTCGGCGGGCATGCGGGTGAGCTTGGCGGCGAGGCCCTCCCGCACCAGATCGCCCAGCGATTTCCCGAACATGTTCGTCGTCCAGATGCTCTCCGGATTGTTTTCAAACTCGCTCATCAAATATTCCGCCAGCTCCTGCGACTGCTTTTCCGCGCCCAACACCGGACTCACTTCGGTCTGTGTGTCCACGCGGAACAGGTGCAGCGAAGGCGCGCTGGCCCGCAGGCGCACGCCGAACCGGCTGCCCTGCTGCACGATCTCCGGCTTTTCCAGCGTCATCTCGCTCTGATCCGGCATGACCAGGCCGTACCCGTTCTCCCGCACCGACCTGAGCGCCTCCGCAACGCGGTCATACTCCTTTTTCGCCCCCACCAGCTCGCACATCAGCGTCATCAGGTGATCCTCTCCCGTGATCGTCTGCCCGCTCTCCTCGCTCAGGATCTGATAGAACAGCCCCTCCCGCGGCACCAGCGCGCATTCAATCGCCCCCTCGCTCAATCGGATGGCCCGGATATCCACGCCCGAAAAATGCTCGCTGTCCGCAAAGGCCGCGTTCATCGCCCCGTGATCGCGCACACGGCGCATGCCGCCCGCGGCCTCGCGCACCGCCTGCTCCAGCTCGGCGTTCAGCCAGTGGCCGCTGCCCAGCGCTTCGAGCCACCGGGGCGTCTCCAGCCATACTTCGCTGACGGGAAACTCGAACAGCACCTGCTCCAGGATGTCCCGGATGTCGTCCAGCGTCATGTTCTCCACGCTCAGCAGACGGACCGGCACGTCGTATTTCGCAGCGAGCGTCTCCTGCAGCCGTCTGGCCGCGGCGTTCTCCGGTTCGCGGCTGTTGAGCAGCACGATGAACGGCTTGCCCAGCGCCTTCAGCTCCCGCACCACACGCTCCTCCGCCTCCTCGTAGGCCGTTCGCGGCAAATCGGTGATGGTGCCGTCCGTCGTCACGACCAGGCCGAGCGTCGAGTGCTCGCTGATCACCCGGCGCGTGCCCAGCTCCGCCGCCTCCTCGAAGGGGATGTCGTGATCGAACCACGGCGTGCGCACCATGCGCGCCGCCTCGTCCTCCTGCGTGCCCAGCACGCCGTCGATGAGGTAGCCCACGCAATCCACCAGCCTCACATTCAGCGCCGCCTGGTCGCGCAGATGGATTTCCACCGCCTCGTCCGGCACAAATTTGGGCTGCGTCGTCATGATCGTGCGGCCCGCCCCGCTCACCGGCAGCGCGTCCACCGCGCGTTCCCTTTTGTGTTCCCCGGCGATGTTCGGAATCACAAGCAGTTCCATGAAGCGTTTGATAAAGGTGGATTTTCCGGTCCGCACCGGCCCCACCACGCCAACATAGACGTCACCCGCCGTCCTCGTCGCGATATCCTGATAGATATTCTGCTCTGACATCGATGCGTCCCTCCCTCTGTCTACCCCAGCATACGCGCCGCCGCGCCGCGTTATACCATATCACCGCGGCCGCCGTCCGCTCCAGGTTTATGACGCTCAGGGCCATCTCATTTGGCAGGCCGGCTTTCGCATGCCTAACAAATTGGCGTTTGGCGGGATGCTACGAAGCGCAATGGGTCTGCCGGCACAGGCGGAGCATACCCTTTCCCCCCGCCCCCTTCCCCGCTCCTCGCGGGGACGGGGGCGTTTTGGGTCTGGGCTATGCCGCTGACCACCGCTTCGCTGCGGCCGGGTGCAGGGCGGAGCCCCGCTCAGCGCGGGCGAAGCCCGCAACTAGCTTTTCCCCGTCCCCGCGACGAGCGGGGACGGGGTGCAGGGGAAGGGGCGTGTTGCCCCATATGCCGACAGACTCTGTCTCCCCGCCAGACGCCAATACATGAGCATAAATGAGACGGCCCTGTCATGAGGCTTGCAAAACCGGACGCCGCGTGCTAAAATGAGAGTACCGGATGAAATTTCCAGATTGAACGATCCGATTGGAGGATATGAAGATGGCCGACGTACTGAACGCCTTTTCCCTGACGGGCATTGCCGCCTCGCTGTGCGAAGCGCTGGATATCAAACCGCCGCGCGAAGCCAACCCTTCCCTCTCCCAGCTGACGGAGCTGGTAAAGCGCTCCACGGGCTCCGGGCATGTCGACCGCATATTCATGTACAACCCGGACGCCATCGCCATGTGGATCTATCAGAAATACACCGCCTTCTTTGACGATGTCTGGAAGCACGCCCAGCTGGCCCTGCCGCTGCGCACCGTCATGCCCTCCGTCACGCCCGTCTGCTTCGGCACGATGTATACCGGCGCATATCCCGAGGTGCACGGCATCCAGAAATATGAAAAGCCCATCATTCGCATCGACACCATCTTCGACGCGCTCGTCCGCGCGGACAAGCGGGCGGTCATCCTGGGCGATCCCAGGTGCAGCATGAGCAACATTTTCCTGGAGCGCGACATCGACTACTTCCCCATCGACGGCATTGACGCCATCAATGAAAAGGCCATGGAGCTGATCGAAGAAGACCAGTACGACTTCATGGTGGTCTACAACGGCAACTATGATTCCACCATGCACAAGACAGGGCCCGAGAGCGTCGCGTCGCTCGAGGCGCTGCGCGACAACGTGCGCGCCTTCGACGCCTTTGCCACGGCCATCAGGGCCAGGTGGGCGCACCACGACACGCTGCTCGCCTTCGCCATGGATCACGGCTGCCATGAAATCGACGACGGCTGCGGCAGCCACGGCCTGGACATGCCGGAGGACCTGAACATCATGCACCTGTACGGCGTCGTGCCGAGGAGCGTCTGAGCGCCCGGCATGCGAACCGGATACACAAACAGACCTCATCCGGACAGCCCGGATGAGGTCTGTTTCGCCGTCATCAGTCCCGGCTCATGAGGCCGCCGCGCTCCGAAGGCGCGTCGGGCCCGGTTTCCGGAAAGTACTCCCGCACAAACGGCACGTGCCGCGCCTCGAAACGCCTCCCGTTCAGAGCCCTGAGCGGGCCGGCGTCCGTCCTGAAGTCAAACGTCAGCCGCCAGGCATAGAGCGCCTGATAATCGCGGCCGAAGCGCTCGCTTTCGCGGGGATCTCCGTACTGGCCGTCGCCCAGCAGCGGATGGCCGATGAAGGCGAATTGCGCGCGGATCTGATGCGTGCGGCCGGTCATGAGCTCGCAGGCGACGAGCGAAAGCCCGTCCCGCGCGGCCAGCGTGCGGTATCCCGTCAGCGCGCGTTGGGCCCCGGGCTCGTACCGGCGGCTGACGCGCACCCTGCGCGAGCCCTCCGGCTTCACGATGTATGTGTCGATGAGCCCGTCGGGCGGCGTCGGCGCGCCCATGACGACGCACAGGTATTCCTTCTTCACCTCGCGCTCCCGGAGCTTTTCGTTCATGATCTTCAGCGCGCTTTCATTTTTTGCCACGATGACCAGCCCGCCTGTGAACCGGTCGATCCGGTTGCACAACGCGGGCGGAAACTGGCTCTTGTCCCGCGAATTCCACGCGCCCTTCTGATAGAGATAGGCCTGCACGTGCGTGAGCAGCGTGTTGACCTGTTCCGTGCGGTCCGGATGCACCATAAGGCCCGGCTTCTTGTCGACGATGAGGATATTCTCATCCTCGTAAACGATGTCCAGATGCCAGTGAAACCGCGCCAGGAACGGATCGGCCTCGGCGGGCTTTTCGAAATACTCATCCTCAATGAACAGCTTCAGCACGTCGCCCTCGCTCAGGCGCGTGCTGCCCTGGGCCGGCCGGCCGTTCAGCTTCACGCGCCTCAGGCGCAGGTATTTCTGCATGAGCCCCATGGGCAGGCGGGGCAGCTCCTTCAGAAGCCACTTATCCAGCCTCCGTCCCGCGTTTTCCGGCCCGATTACGTACTCCTTCACGCTCCCGCCTCCCCGTGCGCCGCAAGAAACGGCCCGATGAGCGCCGACGCCTCGGCGACGGGATCGCCGCTCATGTCCAGCCAGCGAATGGCCCTGTCGCGCCGGAACCAGATCATCTGGCGCTTGGCGAACTGCTTGATGGCCGTGGCCAGCAGCGCCAGCATTTCGCCTTCCGAGGGAATCTCACCCGTCAGATACTGCGCGATGAAACGGTATTCCAGCCCCAGCTTTTTGAGAAACTCCACGCTCACGCCCTGCGCCATGAGGCGGCGCACCTCGTCGACCATGCCGTCGCTCACGCGCCGCGCCAGCCGCTCGTCGATCCGCCTTCTGAGCGTCTGGCGCTCCCACGTCACGCCCAGCTTCAGACAGTCGTAGCGAGGCTCCCGCTTCGCGGTGAAATCGTCGCCGTCGTGCAGCTTTTCCAGCGCGCGCATCACGCGGTTGCGGTTGCTGGCGTCGATCTCGATGTCCGGAAGCTTCTCCCGCAGCATGCGGTAAAGCGCGGGGGTGTCGCAGGTCTCAAGTTCGGCGCGGTAGGCGAGATCGGGCGCGCGGTCGCTCATCACGTAGCCCTCCGTCACCGAGGCCACATACAGGCCCGTGCCGCCCACGAGAAACGGCGTCCTGCCGCGCGCGCGGATGTCCTCGATGGCCTCGTAGGCCAGGCGCTGAAAGTCATGCATCGAGAAAAACGCGCCCGGCTCGCAGACGTCGATCAGGTGATGTTTCACGCCCTTCATCTCGTCCGGCGTGATCTTGCCGCTGCCCAGGTCGAGTCCGCGAAACACCTGCCGCGAGTCCGCCGAGACGATTTCTCCCCCGAAGCGCGCGGCCAGCTCCACGGCCAGCCCGCTCTTGCCGGAGGCGTTGGTGCCCTCGATGACGATCAGGGCGGGAAGTGTGCTCATGCTATAACCTCCATCCGGGCCCGCGCCGCTTCAGCTCATCACCTGCAGAATCATGCACTTCAGATACTGCGTCTCCGGCGAGGCCGGCAGAATCGGGTGGTCGTGTCCCTGCGTGCGGTTTTCGACAAGGCGGATCTTCTTCTTCGCGTCGCGCGCCGCCTGGCAGATGACGTCGTGGAACTGCTGGGGACTCACGTGCTGCGAACAGGAGCATGTGACGAGGAAGCCGCCCTCCCGCGTCAGCCTGAGGCCGCGCAGGTTGATTTCCTTGTAGCCCCTGAGCGCGCCCTCGACGGCGGCGCGCGTCTTGGTGAAGGCGGGCGGATCGAGGATAACCACGTCGAACTTTTCCTTTGCGTCGGTCAGCTCGCGCAGGTGATCGAAGCAGTTGTGGGCCTCGAAGCGCACGTTCTCCAGTCCGTTGCCGGCCGCGTTTTCGCGCGCGACCTCCAGCGCTTCCTCGGAGATGTCTACGCCCAGCACGCTCTTCGCGCCGTATTTTGCCGCATGCAGTGCGAACGAGCCGTTGTGGCAGAAGCAGTCCAGCACGCGCGCGTCCTTCACCAGCGGCCTGAGCGCGGCCCGGTTCTCCTTCTGATCCAGAAAGAAGCCTGTTTTCTGCCCGTTTTTCACATCCACCGAGAAGTGGATGCCGTTTTCCCACATGTCCACGCGCGCCGGCACCTCGCCCCACAGCAGCCCCGTGGTCTGCTCGAGGCCCTCCAGCCGGCGTACCGGCACGTCGTCGCGCTCATAGATGCCGGTGGGATGCACCGCATCCGTCAGCGCGCGCACGATCGCGTCCTTCCACCGCTCGATACCCAGGCAAAGCGACTGCATCACCAGCACGTCGCCGAACTTGTCCACAATCAGGCCGGGCAGAAAATCGCTCTCCGAAAAGATCAGCCGGCAGCTCATCGGATCGCAGAACATCCTCCGATACGACCACGCCGCCTCGACGCGGCGGCGGAAAAACGCCTCGTCGACCGGCTCGTCATGCGTGGTCAGCATGCGCAGCGCAATCTGGGATTTGGGATTGTAGAACGCCCTGCCGAGAAACGTGCCGCGCCAGGAGACGACGTCCACCACGTCGCCGTTCTCGAACGCGCCTTCCACCCTCTCCGTGTCGGACAAAAAGACCCACGGGTGTCCTGAATGCACCCTTGACTCGCGCGTTTTGCGCAGGAAGACCTTCGCCACCGTCATCGCCCGCTTTCTTCTTCATATCCATGGTGGGAAACGCGCCCGGAGAACGGGGCCCGCCCTACAGCCGGATTCTCCGGCACTCCAGATAGTACCGCTTCTCGCAGGCCTCGCCCATCGAGAAGGTCTTGCGCGGCAGCGCGCCGCCGCGCCGCACGCTCTCGAAGAGAACGTGCTTGTCCATCGCGGGCAGCAGGATGCCCAGCGCCCCGCCCCCGGCCAGCTCGCGCACGGCCGCCTCGCCGTGGATGTAGTCGATGGAGCTGCCGTCATGCGCCGCCAGCCACGCGTCGAGGAACCGCTGCAGCGTATAGAGCGGCAGCGGATTGGCCAGACCCTCGATCAGCATCGGGCGCTCCCCCTCGCCGTCCACGAAGGCGAACATGGCCTCGCCCGCTTCGGCGCTGCGCAGCGACATGCCCCTTTCCCGGAGCCAGAGCTCGAAATCGCGCGAAACCGCGTCGAAGCGCGCGCCGAACAGCGCGCGGTGAATGGGTTCAAACACCAGCGCCGGGTCGTGCAGGTTGTTGATCTCCGCCAACGCATACCGCGCGGGATGGCGTCCCCGCTCGTCAGGCGTGAGCGTGTCGCGCAGGTTCAGCCAGCACTGGCGCGCCGTCGCGAGCGAGTGATTGCCGTCGCCGACGGCGAAGAGCAGCCCGTCCGCCCGCTCCATGAGGCCGCTCAGCGCGCCGGACAGCGCCGCTTCCCGCGCCACATGCCAGCCGCGGATATGGCCGCCGCCCGCCATCAGCTCGAAGTCGTACAGCAGGGGAAGCCGTGCGCGCGCCTCATACAGGGGCTCGATGAGCGTGCGGCCCGGATCGTCGGCCAGCAGCAGGATGTGCGGCGTCTCCAGCGTGGCTTGCTCACGGATGCGCACGCGCGGCGGGATGCGTTCCAGGATCGTGCCCTCCGTCGGCCGGATGAGCGAGGCCGAACCGCGCGAAAAATCATATTGCTCCAGGTCGATCGCGGCCACAAGGCCCAGGCGCCTGCCCGCGGCAATCGTGCGTTCAACCAGCACAAAGCCGGCTACGCGCCGGGTGAGCACGTCTCTTTCATACGCGCACATCGCCGCGTTGATTTGCGCGATGCGCTGATCGCCCTGATTCAGCCAGGCCTCGGGATAGATGATGTTCAGCGTGGACGGCGCGCCGCCCACGCTCTCCTGAACGCGCCGCCAGTATTCCGGCTGCGAGGTGAACTGATCGCAGGCCACGACCGCCCACTTCGACAGGTCATATCTTTCATCCGGCAGCAGAATTTCCGCCGGCCTGAGTCCATAGCGCTCCAGCATGACACCACTCCGTTCAATTCGTTGGGGATATGCCTCAACGCGCAGCGCGCGTTTTCTGTATTGTATCATGAACGCGCGCGTCTGTCATTCGCTTTTCAATTAATTTTCCCGCCGCACCGTTTGTCGCGCAAAACGCGCCGTTTATCGAAACGGCCTTGTATGTCTCCGGAGTATGCGCTATACTGAATGGCGACGGGGAGGTGGATGCGATGAAGATCGAATTCCGGCGCAGCGACGCGTGCTCCGAGCCGCGCGTCATCATCGAGGCGCCGGAGGAGACCGACGAGGTGCGCCGCCTGATGAAGCTGCTGGAAGCCAAAGGCCCCGTCGTTCTCAACGGCTACGCTGAGCAGCGCATCGAGCGGATCCCGGAGACGGAAATCGTGCGCATTTACGGCGAGCGCCAGCGCGTCTATGTGGAAACGACCTTTGGGCGCTTCCTGCTGCGCGAGCGCCTGTACGAGCTGGAGGCCCGGCTCGACGCCCATCTGTTTGTGCGCATTTCAAATTCGGAGATCGTGAACAGCCGATACATTCTCAGGCTGGACGCCTCGCTGACCGGCACCATCTGCCTGCACATGGCCGGCGGCGCCAAAGCGTACGCGTCCCGCCGCTATGTGCCCGCCCTCCGGCGGCACTTTGGACTGTGAGGTGATAAAACCATGCTGAAGACCGCACTGAAGCGCGGCGCAATCTCCTTCCCCATCGGCATCGGCGCCTCGCAGGCCGTCAACATCATCATATCGCTGTGCCTGGGAAACGGCGGCTACATCAGCGTCCTGCCGGAATTCGCCGCGCATTTTCCCAACGAGCTGGCGGCCGTCATCGCGCAGGCGCTGCTCACCGGCCTGCTGAGCGCCGTCTTCGCCGCTTCCTCGGTCTTTTTTCTGATCGAGGAGTGGCGCTTCCCGCGGCAGTGCGCCACGCACTTTGCCGTCACGGCGGCGGTGTGGGTTCCGGTCGTGTGGCTCGTGTGGATACCGCGCGGGTGGCCCGGGCTGCTCATTGCGCTGACCAACTTCCTCGTCGTGTACCTCATCACCTGGGGCAGCCGGGTGGCCGTCAACCGGCGCACCGTGCGGCGGATCAACGAAATGATACAATCCAAGGAGAGTCAAAATGAACGCCATTGAAATCAAATCCCTGACAAAGCGCTACGCCGGCGTCACCGCCGTCGACCGCCTGTCGCTCGACATTCCCGAGGGCGAATTTTTCGCGCTGCTGGGCGTCAACGGCGCGGGCAAGAGCACGCTCATCAGAATGCTCTCCGGCCTCACCCCGGCCACCGAGGGGGAGGCCCTGCTGCTTGGCCGCAGCATCACGCGCGAAGCCGCCGCGGCCAAGGCGCTCATCGGCGTCTCGCCGCAGGAGACGGCCGTCGCGCCCAATCTCACGGCGCGCGAAAACCTGGAGCTGATGGCGGGGGTCTACGGTCTGCCGGACGGCGCGGCCCGCGCCGATGAAATCATCGCGGCCTTCCGGCTGGACGAAATCGAAAAGAAGGCGGCGCGCACGCTGTCTGGCGGCTGGCAGCGCCGGCTGAGCATCGCCATGGCGCTGGTGTCCGGGCCGAAGCTGCTGTTCCTGGACGAGCCGACGCTCGGGCTGGATATCATCGCCCGGCGCGAGCTGTGGGCGCACATCCGCCGCCTCAAGGGCCGGATCACCATCATCCTCACCACCCACTACCTCGAGGAAGCCGTGGCGCTCTCCGACCGCATCGGCATCATGTCGCGCGGGCGGCTCGCCGCCGTGGGCGCGGCGGAGGAGCTGATCGAAAGGAGCGGCGCGGCGTCGTTTGAGGACGCGTTCATCGCGCTGGCCGGGGAAGGAGCTGTCGAGTCGTGAAAATGCGTGCGTTTGCCCTGCGAACCGTGAAGGAAATTTCGCGCGATAAGCTGACCGTCCTCTTCGGGCTCGGCTTCCCGCTGATTGTGCTGGCGCTCCTGTCCATCATCCAGGCAAACATCCCCGTCCCGCTCTTTGAAATCAATCGCCTTGCGCCGGGCGTGGCCGTGTTCGGCCTGTCGTTTGTTGCGCTGTTTTCCGGGCTTCTGATAGCGCGCGACCGCTGCACCTCGTTCCTCATGCGGCTGCTGGCCTCCCCCATGACCGCGGCGGACTACATCGCGGGCTACATGCTGCCCATGCTGCCCATCGCCGTCCTGCAGAGCGTCGTCTGCCTGCTGGCCGCGACCGTCTGGGGCTTCCGTCTCTCGCTCAACACGCTGGCCTGCCTCGCCGCGCTGCTGCCCGCCGCGGCGCTGTTCACCGGCATCGGCACGATGTGCGGCAGCGTGTTCACCGACCGGCAGGTGGGCAGCCTGTGCGGCGCGCTGCTCACAAATCTTTCCGCCTGGCTGTCCGGCGTCTGGTTCGACATCTCTCTGCTGGGCGGCGCTTTCGAAAAGGTCGCCCGCATCCTGCCCTTCGCGAACGCCGTGGAGGCCGCCCGCGCCGCCAGCGCCGGCAACTGGAGCGCGCTGCCCCTGCCCCTGGCCAACGTGTGCCTCTGGGCCGCGGCCACGGTCGCAACCGCGGTGCTGCTGTTCAGGAGAAGCATGAGGCGGAATTGAGGGCCGTCAAAACGCATGCGTCCGGCGCCGCGCCTGCGCCGGGCGCATGCATAAATGTTTACTTGCAAATTCCGCCCGGGGCGGTTATAATAGAAACGCACATGAGGGAAGATAACGCCATCCGTCCGCATACAGAGAGCCGGGGCAGCTGAAAACCGGCGGCGCGGCGCGGCCTTCCGCTTCCCGATGCGGCCGAAGAGATTCGGCGGGCCTGCGGCCCTTATCCCGCTTCAGAGCGGCCGGATGCGTCCGGCAAGCTGGGTGGCAACGCGGAGTCTTCCGTCCCAGAGCGGGGCGCGAGGGCTTTTTTGTTTCACAAATCATTTTTTCAGGAGGAATATGACACATGCTTGACATCAATCTTCTGCGCACCAATCCCGATCTCGTCCGCGAGAACATCAAAAAGAAATTCCAGGATCAGAAGCTGCCCCTGGTCGATGAGGTCATCGAGCTGGACAGGCAGAACCGCGCCGCCATGCAGCAGGCCGACGGCCTCCGCAACCAGCGCAAGGTGCTCTCCAAGCAGATCGGCGGCATGATGGCCAAGGGCCAGAAGGACGAGGCCGAGGCGGTCAAGGCCCAGGTGAACGCCATCGCCGATCAACTGGTCGAGCTGGAAAAGAAGGAAGAGGCGTATGCCGCCGAAATCCGCAAGCGCATGCTGGTGATTCCGCAGATCATCGACGCATCCGTGCCGATCGGCAGGGACGACAGCGAGAACGTGCAGAACGAAATCTTCGGCGAGCCCGTTGTGCCGGATTTTGAGATCCCCTATCACGTGGACATCATGGAGAGCCTGAACGGCATCGATCTGGACAGCGCCCGCAAGACCAGCGGCAACGGCTTCTACTACCTCAAGGGCGACATCGCGCGGCTTCACTCGGCCATTCTCTCCTATGCGCGCGATTTCATGATCGACCGCGGCTTCACCTACTACATCCCCCCGTTCATGATCCGGGCGGATGTGGTGACCGGCGTCATGAGCTTCAGCGAGATGGAGAACATGATGTACAAGATCGAGGGCGAGGACCTGTACCTCATCGGCACCAGCGAGCACTCGATGATCGGCAAGTTCATCGACACCATCCTCGACGAAAAGGATCTGCCCCAGACGCTCACCTCCTATTCGCCCTGCTTCCGCAAGGAAGTCGGCGCGCACGGCATCGAGGAGCGCGGCGTCTATCGCATCCATCAATTCGAAAAGCAGGAAATGATCGTGGTCTGCAGGCCCGAGGAGAGCATGGCCTGGTATGACCGCCTGTGGAAGAATTCGGTCGACTTCTTCCGCACGCTGGATATCCCGGTGCGCACGCTCGAGTGCTGCTCCGGCGATCTGGCCGACCTGAAGGTCAAGAGCTGCGACGTGGAGGCCTGGTCGCCGCGTCAGAAGAAGTACTTCGAGGTGGGCTCGTGCTCGAACCTGGGCGACGCGCAGGCGCGCCGGCTGGGCATTCGCGTCAAGGGCGCGGACGGCAAAAAGTATCTCGCCCACACCCTGAACAACACCGTGGTGGCCCCGCCGCGCATGCTGATCGCCTTCCTGGAGAACAACCTGCAGGCCGACGGCACTGTGCGCATTCCCGAAGCGCTGCGCATGTATATGGGCGGCAAGACCGTGCTGAGCCGCTGAGCGCCCTCGCCGTCACAGAAAGGACGCCCCGCCGCCGGACTGCGATATGTCCGGCGGCGGGGCGTCTTCAGCTTCGCGCGTCCGCGTTGTACAAATGCGGACAAAACGGCAATGGCCGCGGGATGTGCGCTCCGTCACAAATCCTGCGCCGACACAATGCCGGGCATCGTCCGCACCTGCCCGATCAGCGCCTGGCTGTCCATGTCGCCGCGCAGCGTGACCTCCGCGGAATGCTGGGCTCCGTCGCCAGCGCGAGCGCCGTTCCGATAACGCCGCCCTCGTAAAAACCGCTGCCAATCGCCAGGCCAATAACGCCCGCAACCCACAGGCCGGCCGCCGCCATGACGCGCGGGCTGAACGCCCTTCTCTGTTGCAGTGTCCCTCACCGGAAGATGTTCTTGAGCCAGCGCGCCGATCGCCGCATATACAGAAGCTGGTCGCCCGCGCCATAGTGCTCAATGGCATAGATGCCATCGTAGCCGCGCTCATAGAGCCGCCGCACGATCTCCGCCATGGGCAGCTCGCCGCTGCCCACCGGCGCGGGATAGAGCTTTTTGCCTGTGACCGCCACCTTCGGGGTTTCGCCGCGCAAAGGCGCGTAGGCGATGTCCTTCATGTGCACGTGCGCGATGCGCTTTTCCACCAGATCGTAGGCCTTGAGGACGTCCTCGCCGAAAAACAGGAAATTGCCCGTATCGAAGCAGCACCCCAGCCCGGGCGCCTGCCGGAGCATCCAGTTCAGCTCCTCCATGCGGCCATAGGGCGCGTTTTCTGCGTCGAAATCCTCCAGCGCAACGCTGACGCCGCGCCGGACCGCCGCGCCGCACAGCGCGTTCAGACCCTCGGCCAGCCTGCCGCGCACCGCCTCCCGGTCCTCGTCCGGCGCCACAAAGCCCGGGACCGCCATGACATGCGCCGCGCCCAGCTTTTCCGCCGTGTCCAGCACGCTCTCGATCAGCTCCGGCTGGGCCTGATGGCCAAAGTCAAAAAAGGCATTCAGGCCGCCCGTCTGCAGGCCGATATTCTCAAGCGCGGCCTTCAGCTCCGCCTCCCGGCCGACGACGGTCTTGTAATCCGCTTCGATGTAATCGATGCCGGCCCGCTTGGCCTCCCGCAGCGCCGCTGTGAGCGAGCAGTTTTTCTGCGCCGCCAGTTCGCTCAGATGCGCCATGAAAATCGATACCTTCATAGGCTATAGACTCCTTCGCTCTATCGGATGCGTGCCGGAACGGCCCGGACCGCGCCGCCGGAGACGCCGTCGTCGCACGGCGCCCGACGCCGGGGCAAATGAATCCCCTTTTACTCTGTATTATAATGAGCGTTCAGGGCGCTGTCAACTCCCGTTTTTTCCTTCCGGCGCGCTGCAACGCCCCGGGGTCTTGCTGAGGACATCCGTTTATGCTATAATCTTCCCGAAACAGGGTCGTTTCATGCCGGAGGGCCTGCGCGGGGCCGCAATCCGGCCGGGATACGCATCGCGCAGGAACGGCACACCACACAGCAAGGAGGAAACAAACATGCTTCTCATCCAAGGCGGACTGATCCACAACGCCGTCAAACCCGAACCGTTTGTGGGCGACATCCTCGTCGACGGCGGCAGGATCGCGGACATCGCGCCGCACATCGACCCGGCGGGCGCCGAAGTATACGACGCGGCCGGGCGGGAGATCTATCCGGGATTCGTGGAGGCGCACGGCCACATCGGGCTGGACGGCTATGGCATCGGCTTCGAGGGCCAGGATTACAACGAGTACGGCGACGTCATGACGCCCCAGCTGCGCGCCATCGACGGCATCGAACCGCGGGACCGCGCCCTGGCCGAAGCCCGCGACGCCGGTGTCACCACGATGTGCATCGGGCCGGGCAGTTCGAATGTGCTGGGCGGCACCTTCGCCGCCATCAAGCCCGTGGGCACGCGCGTGGAGCAGATGTGCGTCAGGGCGGAAGCGGCCATGAAATGCGCCTTCGGCGAAAACCCGAAGCGCTGCTACCGCGATAAGGGCAACTGCAGCCGCATGACGACCGCCGCCCACCTGCGCGAGATGCTGTTCAGGGCGCGCGAATACATGAACAAGCTGGATGCCGCGAAGGATGATCCTTCCAAAGCCCCGGCGTTTGACATGAAGCTGAACGCGCTGCTGCCCGTGCTGAGGGGCGAAATCCCGCTGAAGGCGCACGCGCACCAGGCCAACGACCTCTTTACCGCGCTGCGCATCGCGCACGAGTTCAACGTCAGGATCACGCTGGAGCACGTGACCGAGGGCCATCTGGTCGCGGACGAGCTGGCAAAGGAGAACGTCATGCTGGCCGTCGGCCCCACCCTGGGTCACGCCAGCAAGTTTGAGCTGCGCAACAAGTCATGGACCACGCCCGGCGTGCTGGCCGCGCACGGATGCCACGTATCCATCATCACCGACTCGCCCGTCATCCCGCAGAAATACCTGCCCATCTGCGCGGGCCTGGCCGTCAAGGCCGGCATGGATCCCTTCGCCGCCCTGCAGGCCATCACCATCAATCCGGCCGAGCACATCGGCATCGCCGACCGCGTCGGTTCCCTTGAGGCCGGCAAGGACGCGGACATCGTGATCACCGACGGCTGTCCCTTCGAAATCGAGACCAGCGTCATCGACGTGTTCATCAACGGCAAAAGGATGGAGAAGTTCGTCGAGCGCCCCATCTGACCGGCGCCAGACCAAAGGGGCTTCCGCGGCATTCGCGAAAGCCCCTTCTTTATACCCTTTCAGCGGCGCGGACAAAGCGGCAGGCCCCTTTGCCCCGGCAAAGCTCCATGACGCCCGGCCGCCGTGCCGCCGACGCTTTTTCACCGCGCCTGATCGCCCAGGATATACGCCCTCAGCGCATCGGTGTCAAGCGTAAAGTGATAGGCGTCCATGCCGCAGGCGCGCGCGCCCTCGACGTTGCGCGGCGTGTCGTCCACAAACAGCGTGCGGGCCGGGTCGAGCGCGTAGGTGTTCAGCAGATGCTCGAAGATCTCGCGGCCGGGCTTGGTCATCTTCAGGGGCCCGGAGACCAGCAGCGCGTCGAACAGGTCGAAAATCCTGTAGAAATGGATGTGCTCGGCGAAGCGGACCGGCGCGTTCGAAAGCAGATACAGGTGGTAGTGCCTGTCGTGCAGCTCGCGGATCAGCTCCGGCATGCCCTCGACATAGGGCATGTGAAACACCCATGCGCGGAACAGCCGGCCGATCGCCTCGTGCAGCCGCTCCGGCAGGCAGGCGCGCGCCCTGGCCAGCAGCTCGTCCTCGGGCACCCGCCCCGTGTCCAGAACGCTCCACACCTGCGCCGCGGCGTCCCGCACCAGCGCGCGATCCTCGTCGTTCCCGCAGAAGCATCCCGTCAGCTCATCCAAGTTGAACTTCGTGACCACATTGCCGCAATCCAGCACGATGTTGCGGTAGCGCGGCGGCTCCTTGCCAAGCAGCTCGCCCCAGTGCAGGATGTAACGGTCGGCCAGCGCCCGGATCTCCTCGCGGTTGGGCCAGGAAATCGGCTCGTCGATGGCCCATACCGTCATGCCCGCCTGCTTTGCCGCGCGTATGGCGTACACCGCGTCCTCGAACACCAGGCATTCCGACGGCTCCACGCCCAGGCGCTTCGCGAGGTTCAGAAAGAACCCGGGATCGCCCTTGGAGACCCCCATTTCCGCTGTGTCGGTCACAAAATCCACATACCGCAGCATATCGTGCCGGGCCAGCGCCGGCTCGGCCAGATGCCGCGGCGTGGCCGTCGCGACGACGATCGGATATCCCTCGTTCCTGAGCTTCTCCAGCCATTCCGCCGCGAACGGCTTGGGCCAGACGTCCGTCCGGTAATGGCGGCCCAGCGCTTCGTCGAGCATGTCTCTGCTGAGGCTGTCCCTGTCCAGGCCGGTCTCCCGCGCGATCAGATCGCACGATTTGCCAAAGCCGTAGATCAGCTTATCCGCCAGCTCCTCCGGCATCAGGAGGCTGTGCGCTTCGATGTACTCGCGCCATATTGTGCGCCAGTAGAACATGGAGTCGAGCAGCGTGCCGTCCATGTCGAATATCATGGCCCTATACTTTGATTGCATGCCATTTCCCTCCAGCAAAGCGGCGCATCACCAGCACCACGCGAATTGACATGTCGATGAGCGAGGCCAGCCACGCCCCGGCCAGGCCCAGGTGCAGCACGAACACCGCCGTCGCCGCGAAAAGCGGCCGCAGGCAGGCCACGCAGACCATCATGACCCCCGCGACGAACCGGTTGTCGCCCGCGCCGCGCAGGCAGCCGGAGATCACGACCGAGGTCATCTGGAACGGCTGGAACAGCGCCACAATCAGCATGACCTGCGTCGCCGTGGCGAAAACGATGTCGGCGTTTTCATCGCCGGCCGTGATGAACAGATTCACCAGCGGCGCGCGCATGAGCACGATCGTCGACGCCAGCACCAGCGAGATGACGAACGCCATGCGCTGGCTGCACTTGCCGTATATTGTCGACAGATCGGGCCGATTGCGGCCCAGCATCTGGCCGACCAGAGAGGTGCCGGCCACGCCCACGCCGTCCGCGAAGGTGAACGACAGGTTGAGGAACTGCGCGCAAATCTGATGCGCCGCGAAGGCCACCGTGCCCAGGCTGGCCACAATGCGCGCATAGCTGAAGAAGCCGAACCGAAGCGCCACCTGCTCGATCATGGCGTTCCCGCCCACCTTGAGAACGCCCTTCACGCTCTCCCGGTCGGGCTTCCAGTTGTCGTGCAGATGCACATGCAGGAAGTCGCCCCGCAGGCCGCCGCGCACCAGCGCCGTCACCGCCATCAGAAAGCCCACGGTAAAGCCAATGGCCGTCGCGTACGCCGCGCCGGCTACGCCCAGCGCCGGAAAGCCCAGGTTGCCGCCGATCAGCAGATAGTTGAACAGCACGTTGACCAGATTGGCCGTGACGTTGCAGTACATGGTGATGCGCGTGTTGCCGACGCCGCGCTGCGCGGCGTTGATGCCCATCGAAAGCGCGTTCAGCGGCAGCACCCAGGCCAGAATCCGGAAATAGGTCGTCGCCGCGTCAATGGTGTCCGGCATGGCGCCGGCAAAAACCATCAGCGGGCGAGACAGCGGAATGAGCAGCGCCATCAGCACGGCGGAAAGCGCCAGCATCATCACAATCGCGCTGCGCAGCGTGGTGTTTGCGTCCGCCTGACGCCCCTCGCCCTTGCGCCGCGCCACAATGGCCGTGACGCCGATGTTCAGCGCGAAGAACAGGCTCAGCATCAGCATGCGCGGCTGTCCCACCAGGCCGACCGCCGCAATGGCCGTCGTGCCCAGCGTGCCCACCATCATGGTGTCGATCGAGCCGATCAGACTGGTGAGCACCATCTCCAGCACGGACGGCAGCGCGATCCGCGCGATGTTCTGATAGGCCTCCCGTGTCGAGGGCAATTCGCCTCGAACGGGGATCGAGCCGATGATGCTTTCGACGGCAAAGAATCTGCGCAGCAGGCCAGGCATGATGACAACGCCTCCCTCATGACGCCGCCTGCCGTGGCCGGCGTCCCCCCATGTAAACGATCGTATTCATTTTACCACAAAAGCGGGCGATATTTGTGTATGCACATTATTTTTACATTTATGCCCCATTTTTATATCATCCCGGAAAGGTCGGCGGCATTATCGTCAAACCGCCGTTCCCGGCCGGCGGCCGCGCCGCGGCAAAAAAACTCCGGGAGGATGCGGCCGGTTCGCCCGAAGCCGCATCCTCCCGGAGGCGTGCGCCCGTTTCGCGCCATGCGCGTCCACGCCCGCCTACACATTGTCCCGCGTGATGTTCCTCAGCCAGGTGAATTTGAAATAATGCCTGATGATCACCGGCATCTTTACGAACTCATCCAGGCACAGGATGAAGTACACCCACATCGGCGGCAGATTCAGCACAAAGGCGCTGATAAAGCCCACCGGCACCGCATATCCCCACATGGAGCACAGATCCATATACAGCCCGAACCTGACGTCGCCGCCCGAGCGGTAGATGCCGCAAATCAGCATGGTGTTCACCGACTGCCCGAGTATGTAATAGCTGGTGATGAACAGCATGGTGCTGAAATAGTCGCGCGCCTCGGCCGAGAGCTTGAAATAGCCGCTGTTCGTCATCTGGATCAGCAGCGGCCGCAGCGCCAGAACGAGGAGCCCGCCGACGACTGCCGTATACACGCTCAGGCGCGCCAGCCGTCCGGCATAACGCCGGGCATCCTCCAGCCTGTTGTCCCCCATGGCCTTTCCCAGGATGATCGCAGCGCTGCTCGAACAGCCGAAGCACACCACCGTCGCCAGGTTGCGCACGGTGGCGTTGAGCGAATTGGCGGCCACGACGTCGCTGGACAGATGCCCCAGGATGACGGAATACATGGTAAACGCCAGTCCCCATATCATGTCGTTGACCATGGAGGGCAGCGCGTAGCGCAGAAAATCGCGCGCCAGCACCGCGTAGCGCGTCAGGAAATCGCCGATGTGCAGGCGCACCCGCCGGCACAGCAGGCTGTCGACCAGGCAGACAGCCGCCTCGACCGCGCGCGTGATGGACGTCGCCAGCGCCACGCCCACGATGCCCAGCTCCGGGAAAAAGCCGATGCCGAATATGAAGCAGGCGTTCAGCACCACATTCAGCGCCACCGCGATGCCGTGAACCGCCGCGCTCATCACCACGCGTTCGACGCTGCGCATCGAGCACAGATAGATCTCGCAGAAGCCGTTGAGCAGATAGGCCGCGCCCACCGCCCGCAGATACTGCGCGCCGGCCTCGATCAGCGCCGCGTCGCCGGTGAAGATGCGCATGAGCCATTCGGGAACCACCCACGCCGCCATGGAAAACACCAGCGAGATAAACACCGTCATGCGGATGGCGATGGCCATGACCTTTTCGATGGTGCGCGTGTCGCCCTTGCCCCAGTACTGCGAGCACAGCACGGACGTGCCGCTCGACAGGCCGTAGAATATCATCGACAGCACAAACTGCACCTGGCCGGCCAGCGAAGAGGCCGCAAGCGCCGTCTGGCTGACGAAGCTGAGCATCACCACATCGGCCGCGTTGACCGCCGAATCCATCAGGTTCTGCAGCACAATGGGCAGCGTCAGGCGCAGCGTCATTTTGTAAAACCCGCGTCGCTCGTCCCGCGAAGAGGACGCAGCGGGAAGGCCGTTCATCGGAATCACTCCTGCCAATGGGAAATTTATGCGCGCATCGGGACAAAGCGCGGCCGGTGCGCGAGAGGGGCGGGCGTCAGCAGCTGCTTCAGCGCGATTTCGAGCTGGACGCCGCTGCGCTCCTCGACGCCGCAGGCCACGCTCGTCTCGATCACCCGGCACACGAAATCACCGGCCCGCTGAACGCCCGTCTTCAGCTCGTCGCCCTGCATCAGCGCGCCGGTCAGCACGGAGGCAAACAGATCGCCCGTCCCGTGAAAGGCCGCGCCCACCCGGCGGTACGGACACACCCAGAAGCCCGCTTCGCCGCGCGCGCGGCAGAGATTGGCGTGCGTGCCGTCCTCCAGCATCGCGCTGGTGATCACCACGTGCCCGGCCGAAAAGCCGTCCAGCAGCCGGAACAGCGCCTCGTCGCTCATCGGGCCGTCGACGTAGGGCGCGCCCAGCATCAGCGCCGCCTCGGTCAGGTTGGGCGTGATGACGTCGGCCCCGTCGCACAGCCGCTTCATGGCCGCGGGCATCCCGCGCGGCACGCCGGAATACAGCCGGCCGTTGTCCCCCATCGCCGGATCGACCACGGCCAGGGCCCCGTGCGCCGCGCGCTGCCAGTCTATCACGTCCTGAACCAGGTCCACCTGGCCCAAATCGGCCAGGTAGCCGCTGTACACGGCGTCCGCCGCCAGATCCAGCCGCTTCCAGTGCGCGATGCAGGCGGACATGAAGTCGTCCAGATGCCGCACGGCAACGTCCGAAAAGCCAGTGTGGGCGCTTAGCACCGCCGTGGGCAGCGGCACGGGCTGGACGCCCATGGCCGCCAGCGTCGGCAGCACCAGCGTCAGCGCGCACCGGCCCACGCAGGTCAGATCGTGCACCGCAATGACCGACCGGGCGGGACGCGGCGAGGATTCGCGATTCATCATTTCAGCATTCATAGCCATTACGCTTTCCATACAGAATCAATCGGCAATAATCGAGCAAATCGGGGGCATTTGGCCTTCTTCCGAAGCCGGCGCGCTCACGGCTGATCCTTCCTGAACTGTCCGACAAACGTCTTCATGCGCTCCATGGCCTCGACCACCTTGTCCGTGGCCGTGGCATAGGAGCAGCGGACATAGCCCTCGCCCGATTCGCCGAACGCCGTGCCCGGCACGCAGGCCACCTTCTGTTCGAACAGCAGCCTCTCCGCAAATTCCTGCGAGCTGAGCCCGGTGCTCCTGATGCACGGAAAGGTGTAAAACGCCCCGCGCGGCTCGAAGCAGCTGAGGCCCATCTGGCCGTAGGCGTCCAGCATGATGCGGCGGCGGCGGTCGTAGGTGCGCACCATCTCGCGCACGTAGGCGTAATCGGTCTCGCGCCCCACCCTGAGCGCCTCCAGCGCGGCGTACTGTCCGGCGGTGGGCGCGCAGAGGATGGTGTACTGATGCATTTTCAGCATCACGCGCAGCATCTCGGCCGGCGCACAGGCGTAACCCATGCGCCAGCCGGTCATGGCGAACGCCTTTGAAAAGCCGTTGAGCGTGATCGTGCGCTCGCGCATGCCGTCGATGGCCGCGAAGCTCACGTGCGTCTGGCCGCCATAGGTCAGCTCGGCGTAGATTTCATCCGAGATGACCACGATGTCGGTATCCCGGAGCGCCTGCGCCAGCGCCTCGAGGTCCCCGCGCCCCATCACCGCGCCGGTGGGATTGTTGGGATACGGGAGAATCAGCGCCTTCGTGCGCGGCGTGATGGCCGCGCGAAGCGCGTCGGCCGTGAGCCGGAAATCATCCTCCTCCCGCGTGACCACAGGCCGGGGCACGCCGCCGGCGAAAATCACGCCGGGGCTGTAGGACACGTAGCTCGGATCGGGCATGAGAACCTCGTCGCCCGGCTCCACGAGCGCGCGGAGCGCCAGGTCGATCCCCTCGCTCGCGCCCACCGTTATGAAAATCTCGCTCCGGGGATCATAGCGCACGCCGAAGCGCCCGTCGAGGTAGTCGCAGACCGCCTCGCGCAGCGCCATGAGGCCCGCGTTGGCGGTGTAGTGCGTGCGGCCCTGCTTCAGCGAGTATATGGCCGCGTCGTTCACCGTCCACTGGCTGGTGAAATCCGGTTCGCCCACGCCAAGCGAAATGGCGTCCTTCATCGTGCTGACCACGTCGAAGAATTTGCGGATGCCGGACGGCGGCACGTCCCGAACGCGCCGGCAGAGAACCCTGTCGTAATTCACGGCGAGATCACCAGTCTTTCATCCTTCCTGCGCTCCTCGAAGATCACGCCCTCGAGCTTGTACTTCTTGAGCACAAAGTGCGTGGCCGTGGAAAGCACGTGATCGAGCGTGGAGAGCTTTTCCGCCACAAACAGCGCCAGCCGCTTCATGCTCGGCGCCTTGACCGTCACCATCAGGTCGTACGCGCCGCTCATCAGGTAGACCGACGACACCTCGTCGAAGCGATAGATCTGCTCGGCGATGGCGTCGAAGCCTTCGTCGCGCTGCGGCGTCACGCGCACCTCAATCACGGCCTCGACCTGATCGATCTCCACGCGATCCCAGTTGATCATCGCCGGATACTTCAATATGATCTTCTGCGCTTCGAGGCTGCGGATGACGGCCGCGATCTCCTCCTCCCCGTGCCCCGTCATCACGGCGATCTGGGCGGGCGTCGTGCGCGAGTCGTTGAAGAGTATTTCGAGAACGGACAGTTCAAGATCATGAATCATGTCGGTTAACCTCCTGTGCCATTGATGACGGCCGTCCGCCGCAACACGGCGTATTGCTTCACATTATAAAGCACCTTTTCGCCGCGGTCAACGAAGGTTTGGGAAAATATGAGGCACGCGGGCGCAAAGAAAGCCCCGCGTCACGGCTCCGTCCGGAGGAAGCGCGCATGCTCGCCCACGAAGTCGCGCTTCAGGTTGCGCTCGGCCTTCCCGCGATACGCCCGCTCGAATTCCTCCGCCGTGACGCCGCAGCACAGCATCACGTCACACAGATACATGAACACATCCGCCATTTCCTCGCAGAAATGCGCGCGCACGGTTTCGTCGTCCACCACGGCCTGCGCCCCGCGCTTTTTGAGAATCGCGGACACCTCGCCGATCTCCTCCACCGCGTAGAGCAGGTGCGCCTTCGCCGTTTCCGGATGATCGCCCTCCCAGACGCCGCGGTACTTTTCCTGCAGCGCCGTCTGGATGTCCAGCAGGTCGCGTATTGTCAGACTCATCGTTCGTCTTCCTCCCTTCAAAATCAAACGAAACGCACTTTAATGATTATTATAGCACGCGCCGTCGAACGCCGCAATCACGACATGCTCCCGGTCGGCAGATGAAAAAGCGCCGCGGCCCCGTCAGGGAACCGCGGCGAAGAGACAAAGAGGCGTCACAGGACATCGCCGGCCGCCGGCGCCTCCACGCGCACCGCCTCAAAGCCGATCCCGTCGCCCGTGGCCTGAATGCCCACGCGCCCGCAGGGAATCGCCATCGCGTCCACGCAGCAGAGCAGCGGCATTTCGCCGGCGGCGGTCTCGCGGAGCACGCTGATCCGGTTGCCCTGTACGCGGCAGACCAGCTTCAGCACGCCCGGCAGCGCCATGTCGAGCTTTGCGGCGGCCAGTACCGTTTCGCCGTAAGCCTGCTTCGCCAGCTCAACGCGTCCCGGTAGGATGCGCACGCAGTAGGCGCGCCGGCCGGCCCGAACCTGATGCGGATGCCAGCTCTCGCGGCTGCTGCGCAGGTAGATGGCCGCGCCCGCGTCCGGCGAGCAGGGATCCACGTTGACCGCCGCGCGCACCTGGCAGTCGCGCCACATGCCGCCGAAATAGCCCTCGCCGTCGTTCTCGGCGCAGGTGTAGCCGCTGAACTTGCGCAGCATGCTGTGCGCGGCCTTGTGGCCGATCACCCGCAGCGCGCCGTTCGTCACGTCCCTGCCCGCCTCGATGATCTGCGCCGGCGTGAATTCATCCGCTTCCATCACGCAGACGCGGTCGATGACACAGGCGCTGTTCACCGTGAAGGTCAATTCGCCCTCTCCGGCCGCCAGGCTGACCTCGCCCAGATAGCGCCGTTCCATGCCCTGATCGTCGCAGACGCCGCAGGAAGGCGCGCTCAGCGCCTCGCCGTTCACCGCCACGTCAAGCCGCCCCCGCATGGCCTTTATCGTGCAGGCGACGTGATACCGCCCGTCCCTGCACACGCTGACCGGGAATGTGAGCGTCTGTCCGGGCGCGCACACGGCCGCCGCGCAGCGCCTCTCCCCCTCGGCCGCGCCGGGCCGCTCCAGCGCGTGGCAGGCGTCGAAAGCGCCGGGGATGTTTTTCAGATCGTCCGCCTCGCGGCTGCCCTGCGCCACGTCCGAGAAGCCCGCGAAGCCGGGCTTCATGCCGCCCAATTCGATGCGGCCCGCGCCGAGGCGGGTTTCGGCGCGCAGGATCTCCAGGCCGTTGACATACAAACGCAGCCTGCCGTCCCTCATCGACGCCCTGACGCACAGGAGCGCCTTCGGATTGATGGCGTCGACCAGCCGGCCGCGCCACTCGCGCGTCGCGCCGTCCTCCGTCAGCAGCGCCTGCCATTCGCCGGCGCTCCGGATGGTCAGCGCAACGCAGCCCCGTTCGCCGGCGGAAAAGCGCGTCCAGCCGGACTCGCCCGTCAGCGTGCCGCACACCTCGGCCGTGTAGGTGTCGCCCGTGGAAACAGGCGTCGCCAGGCCGCCGTCCCGCTCGATCAGGCCCTTCCCCGCCCGGCTGGAGAACACGGGCGCGCGCGGCGGACGCTGCGGCCACCAGCTGGCGTTTGTGTACATCCTGTCGCCGTTGAAGAACAGGCGGTCAATGCACATGGAGCGGTGCTTCGGCCGATTCCACTCGTCCAGAATGTTCTTGTGATAGACGATGTACAGCGTGTCCATGTCCGGGCCCACGCAGGTCGAGGAATGCCCCAGCGCGTGGTATTCGTCGCGCGTTTCCAGCAGGAGCTGCTGCTCCTTCATCGCGTAATAGCCCCGGTCCGGTCCATCATGGGAGACGAAATAGTCCACGTGATACCCGCGGCTCAGCACGTGATTGCCGGTGTTGGTGAGGAAATAGCGGTCGTCGCGCTTCACCACCATCGGGCCCTCCGTCCAGTGGCCCAGCCAGCTCGCCCCGATCACGCGGCTGTGCACGTCGATCCTGTCCGGCGAGGGCATGTCGTGCACGCGGACGCCCTGCGCGCTGGCCCGGTAGAAATAGCTCCTGCCGTCGTCGTCCACGAACAGACTGCCGTCGATGCCCAGGCCCAGGTTGTCGCTGATGATCTCAAACGGCCCCAGCGGGCTCGGGGCGCGCAGCAGGTAATGCCCGCTGCCCCTGGGCGAGGTGACCATGTAGAACCGCCCCGCGATATAGCACACCTCCGGCGCATACGCGCCCCAGACGCGCTCATCCTCGCACACATAGCCCCGGTAGGTAAAGTCGATCATGTCGTCGCTCGTCCAGCACTTGATGCCCGGGCCGGCGCCATGGCTGGAGCAGTACAGGTAGAAGCGCCCGTCAAAGCGCATCATAAACGGATCGCCGATCTCATGGCCGTCCCAGAGATCCGGCAGCGGCCGGGGATTTCCGAACAGCTTGTCCATAGCGCTCACCTCTCCAGATTGATCCTGCGGATTTCATCCACGTCGGCCTTGGGCCGGCGCTCCATGTCCATCAGGCCGTTGACCTCCTGGAAGACGTCAGTCAGCTGCGTGTAGCAGTAGCCGCAGAAGCCCGGCATGCGCCTGAACGCCTGCGTGATCGCCTCGAAGCGCCTGAGGAAAGCCGCCTCGTCCTGCGCCGCGCCGTTATAGCCCCAGTTGCCGCCGCCGGAGTCCTTCTGCAGGGCGATGCCGCCGTATTCGGTCAGCAGCATCGGCTTGCCCGCATGGTCGTAGCCCTGCGCGCTGGTCAAACGCCAGCCGCCCGGCGCGCCGGCGAGAATATCCGCCGCGCTCTGGTAGGCCGCGCTCAGCTCCTCCGGCCAGGCCGTGTAGTCGTGTACGGTCACGATGTCGGTCGCGGCCTGCTCCCAGCCGTCGTTGCCGGAGACCAGCCGCGTGCCGTCCAGGCATTTCGCCAGGTGATACAGCGCGTCCGCGAGCTGCTGCGCCTCCTTCTGCCGCCTGATGAAGGGCACGCCCCAGGACTCGTTCAGCGGCACCCATGCAATCAGGCAGGGATGGTTGTAATCCCGCCGGATGGCCTCGCCGAGGTCGCGCATCATGTTCCGCTTCTCGCTGTCGCGCAGCCAGTAAGCGCTGGGCAGCTCGCCCCACACGGCCAGTCCGAGGCGATCCGCCCAGTACAGGTAGCGCGGATCCTCGAATTTCTGATGCTTGCGCGCGCCGTTGTAGCCCATTTTGAGCGTCATCTCGACGTCCCTTTTGAGCGCCTCGTCGCTGGGCGCGGTCAGCAGGCCGTCCGGCCAGTAGCCCTGATCCAGCACCAGCCGCTGATAGAACGCGCTCTGGTTCAGCATCACATGACGGCCCTGAACGCCCACCTCGCGCAGGCCGAAATACGTCTCCACCCGGTCGCAGACCCGGCCTTCCTCCAGCGTCTCGATGGTCAGGTCATACAGCGCCGGGTGGCCGGGCGCCCACATGTGGATGCCCTCCAGGCGCTCGTTGTGGCGCAGATACAGCTCGGTCTGAACGAAGCGGTCGCCCGTCACCCGGATCTCCTGGGCGGCGGCAAGCTGACCCTCAAACGACGCTTTGAGGCGCACGGCGCCCTCCCGCGGCAGCTCGTTCAGCTCGATTTCCACCTTCAGCGAAGCGCTGTCCAGGTGCGGCGTCAGCCGGAAATCGACCGGATAGACGTCGCCCACGCCCTCCAGCCACACGCTCTGCCACAGGCCGGTGACGGGCGTGTACCAGCACTCAAAGGGCTCCGGCCGGAAGGACTGCTTGCCGCGCGGCTGATCAAAATCCAGCCGATCCTCGCAGCGCACGGTGATCCGCACGCGCTCCCGATCCGCGGTCAGTCCGGTCACATCGAAGGCAAAGGGCGTGTAGCCGCCCTCATGCGATCCCAGATACTGCCCGTCCAGCCACACGTCCGCCCGGTAGTCCGCCGCGCCGAAATGCAGCAGACGGCGCAGCGCGCGCATGTCTTCGGGAATCGCCGCCTCCCGCTCATACCACACCACGTCGCAGTGCGCCTTCTCCCCGATGCCGGAAAGCGCGCTCTGATACGCAAAGGGCACCTGAATGGTCAGCGGATAGTCGTGCCGTTCATACCACTTTTCCCTGAGGCCCGTCTTCCCGTCGTCAAACGCAAAGCGCCAGGGGCCGTTGAGCGTCGCCCAGGCCGCGCGCAGCCTGTCGGGCCGCGGGTGCTCGGGGCGCGGAATCGTCGTCATTGGGTATCGCTCCCTTCCGCGGCGGATTCGTCCACGGAATCCAGCCGCATCATGATGGCCTGATTGTAGTCGCCGAATTGTTCGCCAAACAGGTTGATGCCGCCCTGCTGCGCGGCGTCGTCCTTCACGCCGATGCGCAGCGAGATGTACGGCTTCTCGCCCAGACGCAGCTGGTCGAGCGTCACGCCCGAGATGATTTCGTCATCCAGAAGGCACCCGCTCTGGTCGATGCGCCAGCGCTTGAGCAGCCCGTACTGCGTGGCGCTCATGGGCCACCAGGCCGGGCTGTAGCGGCCCTGCCGCCCGCCGAAATCGCCGGGACAGTGCCAGGTGCCCAGCTCGACGCCGTTGACCCACACCGTGATGTCGCTGGGCCAGTCCTTGCGGTAGTTGGGGGCCTCGGAGCACACCTCGAAGCTGATCTCCATGCAATGCATCCGCCGGCCCACCGCCGCCCGGCTGGAAAAGCGGTATTCCACATAGCCGGACTGGAACCACAAAAGCTGCGCGCCGAAGTGATCCGGCTCGTAGAAGACGGCGGGATCGTCCTGCAGGCCGATGTTGCCCTCCGCGCCGGCCATGCCGCAGGTGGGCGTGATCCGGCAGTCGGTATAATGCCCGATGGGCATGTACTGGAAGCTGGACTCGATGCCCTTCCTGTTCTCCTGCCCCACGAGGTCGATCATGACGTGATCCTTCTTGCGGCTGCACAGCTTCATGACGCCGCGCACGCCGTTGCGCCGCTCGGTGCGAATCAGTTCCGCTTTCTCAAGTATGACCACGTTGTTGCTGATGGTGGAGAGCGGCGCGTCCATCTCCTGTGCCAGCTCCACAATGCTCATGCTGCGCTCGCCCAGCAGCTGCATGATGCGCAGCCGCATCTCCGAGCCCAGCGCCCGGGCCACCAGCGCCAGCTGTTCCGGGTCGTTCAGCGTCAAATCCAGGTTTTTCATAGGCGTTGCTCCATCTCTGTCATATCCGGATCAGTCCAGCGGCGCGGCCTCGCAGGACAGCACCGTCAGCGCCTTGCCCGTGCTGAAAAAGCCGTACAGCCCGTGCGTGAAGGGCTCCGCGTCCTCCAGCACATACAGGGGCGGCTCGTCCGGCAGGCCGACCGACAGCGTATTTCCCTGCGCACGCAGCACCAGCTCGCCCTCGGCGGCCTCCTTCCAGGCCGGCACGCCGCAAAAATCCGCCGCGCTCACGCTGGCATAGCGCATCTTCTGCACATTGAAGCCCAGCCTTGTCACCGTCACGCCATAGCCGAACCAGCTTTCGGCCACCTGCTGTTCATAGGAGGACACGTTGGTCGCCCTCAGCAGGACGCCGCTCGTACCCGCGCCGTCCTGCGGGATCTCAAAGCGCACGCGCAGCTCGTAATCGGTGTTGCCCTCGCTGCCGAACAGCGCGAAGCCCCTGTGGTTCGGTCGGATGGAGAGGCGCTTCTCCTGCGCGTCCATGGAGAAGGCGCCCAGCGTGATGAAGCGCCCGCGCATGGCCTTGCTGGAAAAGTCGTTCTCCATGGCCTCTGTTTCGGCCCAGGCAAACGCCTCCACGAAGCGCAGGCCGACCGATTCGCCCGCGATGCTCAGCGTGTGATCGCCCGCGGACAGGTCCGCGGCGGGCGTGGTGAACGTAAACCACTCGTCATGTCCCCCGAACGCCGGCACGACGCCCGATATCGCGCGTTCGCCGTCCACCAGGAGCTCGTACGCCCTGCCGGCGTCCGCCCGGCGCACGGTCAGGTCGAAGCGGTACAGCCCGTCCTCCGCGACGCGCACCGCGTAGTCGGCGCGCCCCAGCAGAGGAACCCGCTCCGACAGGCTGCCCGCCTCCTCGCAGGCCAGCGCGTCGCCGTTCAACGCGTGAATGGCGCTGAAATGACCCGGCACGGTCTTCACGGCCGCGTTGTCGCCCGACCCCAGCGCCTGCGCCGTGCAGGCCATGAAGGCGTAGCGAACGCCGTCTCCCTCGATCGCCCCCACGCACCCGGCCGTGATACCGGGATCGCTCAGCTCGATCAGCCGCATGCCGTCGATGCCGGCGTAGAACACATCCTCATTGCACTCCACGCGCAGCGTGTGCAGCCGGCCCGGTTCGCCCAGCTCGGGCACCGGCGCGGCCAGCACGGTCTCCTCCCCGAACCTCAGCGCAAGGGTCCGGCCGTCCGTTTCCAGCGTCGCATCGCCACCCGCCGCGCGGCCCGCCAGCCAGACGGCCCGGCCGCCCTCCAGCAGGAAGCAGCATTCCTGCGTAAAGCGCGCCGTTTCGGGCGCCTGGGCAAAATAGCCCCCGTCTGTCCGGGCGAAGTCGTTCAGATCGCCGTCCGCGTCGCCCCACACATCGGGCATGGCCGGAACGGGCATGGGGTGGTTGGTGGGGCCGGTGGTGTACAGCCGCCCGCCGTTGGTCAGCAGCCGGTCCAGGTTGTACAGCCGGGCCGGGCCCGCCAGGGAAACGCAGGAATGATAGGCGGTATAAAGGCTCTCGAGATCGGGGCCGATGAAATTGCTGGAATGGCCCAGCCCCCTGAAATCGTCGCCGAACACGCTGTGGATGAGCAGCGTGGAATCGGCCTGCTGCTTGAATGCCCCAACGGCCGCGCCCCGGAGGCTGGCCCAGGCTACCTGGTAGCCGGTGGAGCAGACGTGGTTGCCCGTGAAGGTCAGATAGTACCAGTCGCCCCGGCGGAACAGGCCGGGGCCCTCCGTCCAGCCCCTGAGCGTCGCGCCGGTCGCGTATTTGATGCCATCCGGCAGCATCGTCCGCTCGTTCAGAAAGCATTCGCGGATGGCGTTGCCCTCCGGAAAGAGGATCATCGGCCGGCCGTCATCCTCCACGAAAAAGGCGCCGTCGATCTGATAGCCGAAATTGTGGGTGATCGGCCTGAACGGGCCCAGCGGCGAATCGCTTTTCAGGATGTAGTGGCCGCCGCCGCCCGGCGAGGTGATCATGTAAAAATCGCCGCGCCAGTACATCACCTCGGGCGCATAGGCAAAGTATACGTCCCGGCCCTCCGTGCACCAGCCCTCGAACGACCAGTCGACGAGATTGCGCGAGGCGAACACCCTCACCCGCTCCTCGCAGGAAGAGGCGTAGAGATAGTACATGCCGTTGAAGCGCATCACAAAGGGGTCGCCGATGCCGTAATCATCCGACGCGCCGGCAATGGGCGCGTACTGGCCGGGTATCGTCATGGGATTGCAGTAATCCTCCGCGGCCGCCGCCAGGGGCAGCAGCGCGAGGCATATGGCACCGAGACAGCACAGACGCCTGAGCATAATCATTCCTCCTCACGCCGCCTCACTTGATGCCGGAATACGCCATGGTATTCATGACCTTGCTCTGCATGCAGATGAACAGAATCAGGTTGGGCAGAAACATCACCAGCGAGGCGGCGGCGGCGATGCCCTGACCGGCGACGGCATTTGTGTTGCTGGCCAGCGTGTTCATGTAGAAGGTCAATGTGCGCATGTTTTCCCTGTTGATGTACATGATGGAGGTCTCCGTGTTGTTCCACACCTGCTGGAAGGCCAGAATGGCCACCGTGGCAATGGCCGGGCGGACCAGCGGCATGATGATCCTGCGGAAGATGGTGAAATAATTCGCGCCGTCCACGACGGCCGCCTCGATCAGGGAATCGGGAACCTGGTCGGTGAACTGCTTCACCAGGAACATGCCCACCGGCATGGCGATGAGCGGGAAGATGTGCGCGGCATAGGTGTTGATCATGCCCAGCTTGTCGATGAGCAGATAGCGCGGGATCATCACCGCCACCGGCACGAACATCATGGCCAGGTTGTTGATCTCCATCAGCGTCCTCTTGCCGCGAAAGCGCAGCTTGCTGAGCGCGAAGGCCGCCATGGCGCTGATGACCACGCTGAGCAGGACCACCGCCAGCGTGACGATCAGGCTGTTGAAGATGTACCGGCTGATGGAAATGCCGCCCTGCGAAGCCTGGCGGATCAGCCGGGAGAAGTTGTCCAGACTGGGGTTGCTCACCAGAAAGCGCGGCGGGAAGGCGAACAGCTCCTCGATCGGTTTGAAGGCATGATTGACGATGAACAGGATCGGCAGGCTCATGAACAGCGCAAGCGGCACCAGAATGAGGTACATGGGAATCTGATTTGCATGGAAACGGTCGGGATTGAATCGCGTTCTGCGCATGGAGATCAGCCGCCTTTCGTGGTTGTGGTCGTATGGCCGGGATGCATTTCAAAACGCGCGCGCGGTGCGCTTTGAAACGCATCCCGCCCCGGGAGCGGCGCGGGTGCGTCGCGCCGCTCCCGGGCAGGCATTTGCCCGATTGATGTCAGGCTGCGGGCATGAAATCAGTCTTCAAGAGACGCCAGGAAGTTGTCGCGGGCGCGGTTGGCGACCGTCTCCAGCTCCTCGGCCACGTCGGCGGCGTTCAGCTCGCCGCGCAGGATCTTGCCGTCGATGTCATTGCTGTTGTAGTAGGATTCAATCTCGCCCCAGCCCGGGCACACCGGCCAGTTGGAGGGAACGAAGTTGACGCCGCGGTTCAGAACGGCCTCGTAGAAGCCCCTGATGGTATCGTCCGCGTTGTCAACCAGATCCTGCCACACCTCGGGGGTGCTCACGACGGGCATGCGGCTGACGGGATAGCCCAGGGAGCGATAGGTCTCCTGGCGCTTCAGCGCGGCCATGGGGCCCCAGCTCATCCACTTGGCCAGCTCCCACGCCTCGCGCGGATGCTCTGTGCCGGCGGAAATGATGCCGTTGTCCACGATGGCCAGCTCGCCCTTGCCGTCGCCCATGGGCAGCGGGTAGTACACGAACTCGCAGCCGGTCTCGTCCTTCACCGTGGTGTTGAACATGGCCATGGTCCAGGGCCAGTCAATGTGCATCGCGCTGCGGCCCTTTCCGGGAGGCCAGGCGCCGGGATCGCCCAGAACGGCTTCCTTCTCTTCGGCGCTCATCCACTCGCAGATCTTGTTGTTGATGACCTCGGCGCGGGTCTCGACGGCCTCGATCCAGGCGTCGTCGAAGTGATAGGCCTCGCCGTCCCAGCCGAACTTGCCCTGGTTGCCGTTGATGGCGGCGGGCAGCAGGTCGACATAGAGCGGGTTGGACACGCCGTAGTAATACTCTTCCGGATGCGCCAGCTCTTCGGCCAGGTCGAAATAATCGTCCCAGGTCCAGTCATAGGCCGGCAGCTCCACGTTGTACTTCTCAAACAGGGTCTTGTTCATGAACACCATGTGCGGGAACAGCACAGCGGGATAGGAGTAGTTCTTGCCGCCGATCCTGCTGGAGGAAACCATGGTGGGATAGAGCTCCTTCGCGTCGGGATCGTTCTCGAAGAACTCGGTCAGGTCGAGCGCCCACTCGTTGGCCACGGCGCCGCTGACGCTGAATACCCAGAACACGTCCGGCAGATTGCCCTGCGCGGCCAGGTTGGTCAGGCCCTCGTTCCAGGTGCCCTGATCGATCGGCACAAACTCAACATGGATGTTGGGATGCGCTTCCTCGAACTGCTTGATCAGCGCCTGCAGCACTTCGGGTTCGCCGGCTTCCGCCTGGCCCCAGCACGCATAGGTCAGCGTAATTTCTTCCTCGGTGAGCGGATCCAGATCGGCGAAGGCCGCGGGCATCGCGCACAGGGCCAGCGCCAGAATCAGCAGCATGGAAATCAGCTTCTTCATGTTGTCTTCCTCCTGTTTTGATATTTATATCTATGGCGGGGTGCCGGGCAACGCACCGCCCGTCCCGCGAGATACCGGGGTGTCATTCGCCTGTGATGCCGCTTCGGTCGATGGCCTCGGTGAAGTAGCGCTGCAGGCAGAAGTAGATGATGAGCAGCGGCAGGATGGTGAGAATGGTGCCCGCCATGGTCACGGCCTCGTTCTGCACGCTGGTGGCTCCGCCCATCTTCGAGGCCCAGCCGCTCACCTTCTCCAGATACGCCTTGTAGCTGTCCTCGAACTTGCTCAGCTCCATGAGCAGCGTGGACACGCTGTGCGTGTCGCCCAGCGCGGCGTTGCCCATGTACAGGCTGGTGGTATAGGTCTCGTTCCAGTACCACACAAACGAGAAGAGAAAGGTGGTCAGCATGGCCGGCAGGCCCAGCGGCAGGCCGATGGTCAGGAAGACGCGCTTCTCCGTGGCGCCGTCCACGCGGGCCGCCTCGTCCAGGGAGGGCGGCGTCTGCTCATAGAACGCCTTGTAGATCAGGATAAAGATGGCGCTCCTGAGGCCCTGCCCCGTGGCCGCCGGCAGAATCATCGTGAGAATGGAGCCCAGAATGCCGTAGTCGGAATACAGCGTGTAGGTGGGCACCATCAGCACCGGGAAGGGCACGATGAAGGTCAGCAGCACGAAGCCCATCAGCAGGCTCTTGCCGCGGAAGCGGAACCGCGCGAAGGCATAGCCGGCTAGCGCGCAGGAAAGCGTCTGGCACAGCGAGGGCAGGAAGCTCACCAGCAGCGTGTCCATCAGGTGCTCCTGAAAGCCCATCACATCCAGGGCCTTCTGGTAATTGTCCAGGCTGAGCTGGTGCGGCAGCCACTGCACGGAGGGATCCAGGAGATCCGTCAGCGATTTCAGGCTGGTCACGCCCATGTGCAGGATGGGATAGACAAAGACAAATCCCAGCGCCGTGAGCATCACGTACAGGAACACCCTGACGATCAGCCCCAGCTTTTCGTTGGTGCCCATCATGAGCTTGCGGAAGGCCTCGGCGCGGCTGCGCCGCACGGCCTGCCCGCGCCTCTTCTTACCCGCCATGCTTCGCTCCTTTCCGGGCCGCCGCACGCGCCGCGTGCAGGCGTTCCACCCTGAGCTGTTCGCGCGTCTTGATGATCTCAACCTCCCGGGCCCTGCGCGGCCGGGTGATGAAGTAGATCACCGCCAGGCCGACGGCCAGCGTCAGCGTATACACCCAGGCCATGGCCGAGGCCACGCCGTAGCCTCCTCCAAACGAGGTGTCAAACATGCGGCCGTTGATCTCGGCGATGACGTTGTTCAGGCCGCTCGTGGCCAGGAAGACCAGCGTATACACGCCGTTGATGAGGATCATGGGCTGCAGCGCCGGCAGGGTGATTTTCCAGAACACCACCCAGCCGCCCGCGCCGTCGATCAGCGCGGCCTCGTAGACCACGCGGTCGATCTTCTGCAGACCCGCCATGTAGATGAGGATGGGCACGCCCGAATACCACAGCACCAGGATCAGCTGTGTGAACAGGCTGTTCAGCGGCCCGGCCAGCGCCCGCGGCAGCAGCGCCGAGATGATGCCGTTCACGCCGTAGGTCTCAATCAGCGGCACCGTGGTCGCGCCCTCGTCCATCAGCCGCTGCAGCACAGGGCCGGAAACCACGATGATGGGCAGGAAGAAAATGGTGCGGTAGATGCCCTTGCCGCGGATGTTTGTGTTCAGCATCAGCGCGATGATCAGCGAGAACACCAGAATAACGGCCAGCCGCAGCACCGTTTCGCGGTAGAACGCGGTCAGCAGGTCCATGAAAACCGTGTCCTCGTTGAACAGATAGAGGTAATTGGCGAGGCCGGCCCAGCTCATCTTGCGGCCCGCCGCCGTCATCTTCACATTGCTCAGGCTGTAGATGAACGACTGAACCAGCGGCACGGCAAAAAAGCACGCGAAGCCGATCAGCCACGGCAGCAGGAAGATGTAGCCCTTCATCTCGCGTCGGGTCACCAGCCCGATCCGCCTGCGTTTCACGGCGCCTTCCCTCCTTCCAGCAGAACATAGCCCAGCGCGGGCACCTCCGTGCGCCCCACGCGCAGCGGCCTGTCCGCATAGTTCACGATCAGCGTCACGTCGTCGCCAAAGCGCACCTGCGCTCCCTCGCCGCCAATCAGCGTGTGGTCGGTCATGACCCGTCCGCCGATGGCCGCGTGAACGGCGCGCAGCTCCTCGTCGCAGGAGAGCACCGTGTCGCGCATCACGTCCCACTGGGCCGTGAAGACATCGGACGAATTGGTGTTGACCAGCTTCTGTACCTCTTCCGCCGTAATGAGAAACGAGGGGAAAGCGCCGTATTCCACCAGCTTGAGCATTTGCCGCCGCTGGTTGGAGTCGAAGTTGTTCCAGCTGCCCCAGTAAGGGACATGGCCGCTGAGCACCATGGGCAGGAACGGCACCTCGGCCGAAAGGAAGGAATAGCTGGTGCAGTTCAGCGGCAGGTCGAGATACGCCGCCATGTACGGATAATATGCCGCCAGCGGGTTTTTGAGCGCCAGGCGCATGCCGGAAAGACCGTCAAGCGCCGCCTCGTAGCTGGCGCGCGTGTCGCCGCGCGTGTGGTTGCGGCCGGCGGAATAGTAGGAGTACAGCGTATCCGGCAGCGTCGCGAGGGCCAGGCCGGGGAAGTCCGCCGCGTAGCTGTCCGCGTAATCGGCGAGGACGCGGCCGGTGCGCAGCGGCGTCAGGTAATACATGTTCGGATACAGATCCTTCCCCGTCGGAACCACGGCCACCGTCTGGCCGATGGAGCGCACGATGTCCAGGCGCATGTTGTACATCCGGTTTGGATTGGCCTGCACCGGGTCCAGCTCCAGGCAGAACTGGCCGCCCGCGGCCTCGACGTCGTCCCGCAGCGCCGCAAGCTCTCCCCGGCTGCCCAGCCGCCTCTCGAGGCTCACGCTGCCGCTGCCGTAATTCC